>Ga0209573_1000618_pt1 | contig 69747 bp, 74 predicted proteins | sample TNRBio252014_DNA_FD_185870 | JGI IMG/M metagenome (GOLD analysis project Ga0209573, IMG submission 185870) | Wastewater treatment Type I Accumulibacter community from EBPR Bioreactor in Madison, WI, USA - TNR Reactor_6/25/2014_ DNA (SPAdes)... | ecosystem: Engineered > Bioreactor > EBPR >...
GAACCGCCAAACGACTCATCCGCCGCCTCAAAGACCTCGGCCTTAACATCCAGATCCGGTCAGCCGCCTAGATCGAGTTTCGTACCAGAGCGTAGACCAGACCCCGTGGGTTGGACCCCGTTGGTTAGACCCCGTGGGTTGATCCCTTACGGGGACTGAAGCTCGCCGGCCGCGGGTGGGGCGGGGCGTCTCGCGAGCCGCCCCCGAGCACCGCCGGGGACCCGCTCGAGTTCGCGAGGAGCGGGCGGGGATCAGGCCCGCGCTCGTGTCTTACGAGCGAAGCGAGGAGTTCGCGCGGGCCCCCCGCCCGGCCGGAGCAAACTCGGAAGCGGGTCGGCGGAACGCAGCAGGCGGCCGTGAGACGCCCCGCCCCGCTCGCGGCCCCTTGCCGACGCGACGTGACGGTGAAGCCGGTTCTCTCCCGGTCTCCCGGTCTCCCGGTCTCCCGGTCAGCTCAGCCGCAGTCGGTGCAGACGCCGTCGAGGGTGAGAGCGAGAGTCCGGACGGCTCTTCCGTCGGGGAGAACTCCCCGTTCCGCGACTCCGAAGTCCTGCCAGGCCACGTCTTCCACCCGGCCGCAGGCGCGGCAGACGAGATGGTGGTGAGGGGCGACGTGGGCGTCGTAGCGTGTAGCGCCGTCCTTCACGCTCATCCCGGCCACGAGCCCAGCGCGAGAGAGGGAGTGGAGGACGTTGTAGACCGACGCTCGGGAGAGAACCGGCCCGCCTGCGTTCACGGCGGTCTCGACGTCTTCAGCCGTCGGGTGCCGGTCCGTCGAGGCGAGGTAGGCCAGGACCGCCACCCGCGGCTCCGTCACGCGCAGCCCGCGTGCACGCAACAGGCCCTTCAGAGTCTCGGAGTCGGCCCTCACGAGATTTAGAATAGTTCCAGACGAGCGGAATCGCAAATCTCCACGTTCCCACCCCGTGGGGGGCGGCTTCAGGATTTTGCTTCGGTGGCCGACGTGATGAACGCCCGGCCGAACCGGGAGAAGCGCGGCCCGTCCGTGAAGGGGAGCCTCCAGCTCCACATCACGCCGACGGCCCGGCCCAGGAGATCGACGACGGGCCGGGTGCCGAAAAAGCGCGCGTCACGGCTCTCGTCCCGGTTATCCCCCATCAGGAAGACCTCTCCCTCGGGCACGGTGATGGGGCCGAAGTTCCGGAGCGCGGGTTTCTCGGGAAGGATGCGGATCGGGTGGGTCCGGCCGTCGATCCCCTCCGTCCCGAGAATCTCGATCTCGCCGTCCTCGAGGGTCCGCGGAGGGAGGAACTCCACCTTCTGGGGCTTCCCGTTGACCAGCAGGGCCTCGTTCCGCAGCTCCACGACGTCACCCGGGAGCCCGATCAGCCGCTTGACGAACGGAACGCTTCCGCCGTCGGGGTTCCTCACGACGACGACGTCGCCGCGGCGGGGAACTCCCGTCTTCATCAGCCGGACTTTCGAGAACGGCAGGCGGATCTGATAGGCCGATTTCCAGACGAAGACCCGGTCCCCCTCGAGGATCGTCGGCTTCATGGAGCCGGTCGGGACGACGTACCAGTCGGCGAGGACCGACCTCCCCGTCAGGATGACCGCAGCCATCAGGACGAGCTGGCGGATGTCCTTCAGAATCTGCTTGCGTTTCTCGGGCGAAATGGCCATCGGCCGAGGAGTGTCGCACATTCCGGGCCAGCGGCAGGGCGGGCTATCCTCCCGCCATGACGACCGGTTACACCGACGACCACGCCGCCGCCGGAACGAACGCAGCGCTCCCGGACCTCGAGACGTGGCCCTCCCAGTACGGCGACGACTACGAGGTGGCCATCACGATCCCGGAGTTCACCTCGATCTGCCCGAAAACCGGCCTCCCCGACTTCGCGACGCTCGTCGTGACGTACGTGCCCGACGCCCATTGTGTCGAGCTGAAGTCCTTCAAGGAGTACCTCCTGGCCTACAGGAATCTCGGGATCTTCAACGAGAACGTCGTGAACCGGGTCCTCGCCGATCTCGTGGCTGCGACACACCCGCGGCGCATGACCGTTCGGGGCGTTTTCACGCCGCGCGGTGGAATCCAGACGACGGTAGAAGCGCGTTGGCCACGCGCGTCGGGAGCTTGACAGCGCCTGTCTGCAAGCCCAAATTTACCGGTGGATTCGGGAGTTCTTTCCCACGCCAAGCGGTTCTTTCCGGGGCGATCCGAGATCGACCCCGCGAAGGGAAGACGGGCCGCGGACGCGGCTCAACCGGACGAGGGCGATCGTGAGTTCGGAGGACCCGTCGCTCTCAGGTAACGTCCCGGCCGGCGTGATCAACCGGCCGGGATTCTCGTTTTCGGTGTCCCGAAGAGCTCAGCGCGGCGCCTGGGACGGAGCGGGCGGCGGGAGCATGGCCGGGACCGGCCTGCCTGGCACAGCCGGCGGAGTGAACGTGCCGTCGGGCTGCATCCGTCGATAGAGCGCGAGGACGTTGGCGTTGTCGGCCCGGGGCGGGCAATAGTCGCCCAGCTTCTTGAGCGACAGCTCGCCGGCGACGCGAGCCTCCTGCGCGTTCTTCGCCTTCTGCTCGCCGAGAAAACGGACGACCCGTTCGAGGTAGTTCCTCGCCTGCTCCAGCTCCTGGAAGACCAGCTTCGTCGGCTCGCCCCGGGACGCCACGAGACCCGCGGGATTGAGCTTGCGGACGCGATCGAGCATCTCCAGCCAGCCGACCGGGTCGGCCGCCGCACCCTGCAGGTTCACGCAGCGGCCCGGCGTCACGAGATCGCCGACGAACGCGAGCGCGTTGTCGTTGCAGAGGACCGCGAGGTCGTAGGCCGAATGGGCGGGGCCCGGGGCGGCAACGAGCTCGAACCGGCGCTCTCCTGCGCTCACGATGAGCTGGTCGGTCACCCCGACGACGGTCGGACGCTTCTGGCCCGCGGCGGCGCGGAACAGGCTGCCCGAGAGCACGTCCGCGGCGCGGGCGTGGACGAAGATCGTCGCATCCGTAGGCAGGAATGCCTCGATCCCGCCGTTGGAATCGATGTCCGTCTGCGTCATCACGATCCAGCGGACGGGCTTGCCCTTCGTCTTCTCCTTGATCTGCGCCTTGAGGTTCTCGGCATCCTGCTTCGTCCAGCCCGTGTCGATGACGAGAACGCCGTCCCCCGTGTCGATGAACGCGCAGTTCGTGAGACCGAAACGGCCGTACCAGGTGAAGGAGTTGTACTGCGCCACCTCGAAGGCCGGGATGCCTTCCGGGAGGGGGGGCCGGGTCGGAACCGCGACCGGTGCCTGGGAGAAGGCGACGTTCGCGAGGGCGGTTGCGCAGAGCAGTGCGGCGGACAGGACGGTGCGGATGGTCATGCGGGCTCCGGCTTCTCGTCGGAACCGAGGACGGGCGTCGAGAAGGACTCGCCGGCGTCGAGGGTTCCGAACGGGGGTTCGTCGTGATGGTCGTTGCGGGTGGCACGCCGGCGGGATGCGGCGAGGAACTCGACGAAGAGGGCTTTCTGGTCCGGCCGGTCGACGAGGTTCTCCGGGTGCCATTGCACCGCGGCGAGGTACGGTCCGCCCTCGCGAGCGAACGCCTCGACGAGGCCGTCGGGAGAGGCGGCGAGCGCCACGAGGCCCGGGGCGAGGTCCTTGACGGCCTGGTGGTGCCGGGAGTTCACGAAGACGCCGTCCGCCGCCGCCAGGACCACGCCCAGCGGGAGAGCGCCCGGCAGGTCGCGGGAAACCCGGACGACGTGCGCGGGGTGGGCCCGATCGTGGTCCCGGCTCGGGAAGGAGTGCTCGACGCCGCGTGCGCGCTGCGCGGGGAGGTCCTGCCAGAGCGTCCCGCCGAACGCGACGTTGACGACCTGGAGCCCCCGGCAGATGCCGAAGACGGGAGCCTCGAGGTGGACCGCCCGCGCGAGGAGCTCGAAATCGAGCGCGTCCCGCCCGGCGTCCACCTGGACCGAGCCGTTCACCGGCGCTTCGCCGTAGCGGGACGGGTCGACGTCGCTCCCGCCCGACAGGAGGAGCCCGTCGAACTTCCCCGGAAGGGCGTCTCCCGGCTGGACGATCTCCACCTCGTCCGGGAGGGCCCCGGCGGCGAGAAGGGCGCCCCGGTAACCGGCGTGCGGCTGTCCGGGGTCGATGGCGAGGACGATCTTCATGTTTCGAGGAGGGTCGTTCCGGCGGGTTTCACCGGAGGGCACCCAGTCTAGCAAGAGGCATTCCAGCGACCGGCCGGCCTCAGACCTGCGGCTCCCAGAAGCGGGAGAACATGTACCACTGCTCGCCGTGCTCCCGGACCGTCCGCTCCAGGATCGAGACGAACTCCATCATCGCGGCGGTCTCCGCCTCCTCGCGCTGCCCGCGAGGAGAGGCCACGACGTGGATCGGCGCCTCGACCATCGTGCGGTAGGTCCCGTCCTGCTCGCGGAGGACGAAGACCGGGAGAAGCGGCACGCCGGAAGCCGCGGCGATCCGGAACGGGCCGACCGGGAACGACACCTCCCGGCCGAGAAACGGCAGGGTCCGCCCCGTCCCGGCGTAGTCGCGGTCTCCCTGGATCGCGACGAAATACCCCTCCTCGAGGCTCCGGAGGATTTTCACCGCGGAGAGCGCCGACGTCATCGGCAACGACCGGATGCCGAGCCGGTCGCGCGCCGCTTTCCGGTCGCGTTCGACGACGGGGGACGGGTCGGTCAGGTAGACGACCGCCACCTTCAGGCCGAGCGCTCCGAGGAAGAAGCCCCCGATCTCGAAGTTCCCGACGTGCGCGGTCAGGAGGATCGCGCCCCTCCCGGCGTCGCGAGCCGTGACGAGGTGCTCCGTACCTTCGCGTCGCCGGACGAGCGCGTCGAGGTCCGTCGGCGGCCGCTCGGAAAAACGGAGGAGGTCTATCCAGGAGCGCGAGTGGTGCCCGAGCATCGCGAGCGCCGACTCCTCGACCTCGCGCCGCCACGGCGGGAGCCCGAGGACGGCGGCGTGGTTCTCGAGGATCGCCTGGCGCACCGGCTCGCGCGCCCAGATCGCCCGTTCCGCCGTCGCCGCGGCGAGGCGCGCCACCCATTCCGGCGGAAGGCGCAGGACCAGCCAGCGGAAGAACGGGAACCAGAGGCCGAACGTCAGGTGCGTGATGCTCGAGACGATCGGCGGGGTGTCGGTGGCGCGGCCCGGCGCGTGCGGGGATTGTGCGGGACTCGACGGCATGAAAGGCGGCGCCTCTCGGCGCGGGGGGGGTGATTCTAGACTCCTCCGGATGCGGGCCTCTTTCCCCGAAGCCGGCTCGGCTAGACTGGTCCGCCAATGTCCGCACACGCGTTCGAAACGGTCATCGGGCTGGAAGTCCACGCGCAGCTGAAGACGCGGACGAAGGCCTTCTGCGCCTGCCCCGTCGTCTTCGGCGCGGCGCCCAATACCGCCGTCTGCCCCGTCTGCCTCGGCTACCCGGGTGCGCTCCCCGTCCTCAACCGCGAGATGGTGAGCCTCGCCCTGCGTCTCGCGTTCGCGACCCGCTGCGAGGTCCACGAGACGTCCGTCTTCGCGCGGAAGAACTACTTCTACCCCGACCTCCCGAAGGGCTACCAGATCTCGCAGTACGACCGGCCGCTCGCCGCCGGCGGCGTCGTCGAGGTGCGCGGCGAAGACGGCGCGCCGCGCGCGATCCGTCTGAACCGGATCCACCTCGAGGAGGACGCCGGCAAGTCGATGCACGAGGTCCCCTGGGACGACGTCCCGACGGGCGTCTCCCTCGTCGACCTGAACCGCGCCGGCACCCCGCTCGCCGAGATCGTCACCGAGCCCGACCTGCGCTCGCCCGAGGAGGCCTACGACTTTCTCGTACGTCTCCGCCGGCTCGTCCGCTGGGTCGGCGCCTCCGACGGCAACATGGAGGAAGGGTCCCTGCGCTGCGACGCGAACGTCTCCCTGCGCCCCGCCGGGGCCGACACGCTCGGGACGAAGGTCGAGATCAAGAACCTCAACTCCATCGCCCACGTGAAGAAGGCGCTCGAGCACGAGATCGCCCGCCAGGCGGAAACGCTCCGGCGGGGAAGCGACATCGTCCAGGAGACGCGCCTCTTCGACCCGGGGAGCGGCGCGACGCGCCCGATGCGGTCGAAGGAGGAGGCGATGGACTATCGCTACTTCCCCGACCCCGACCTCGGCCCCCTCGTCGTCGATGCGCGCTGGAGCGCCCAGATCGCCGCCTCGCTCCCCGAGCTGCCGGAGCCGCGCGCGGCGCGGTTCGCCGCCACGCTCGGAATTCCTTCCTCCGACGCCGCGACCCTCTGCGCGACGCGCCCTCTCGCCGACGCCTTCGAGGAGGCCGTCGCCCTCCACCCCTCGAACGCCAAGGGCATCGCGAACTGGTTCCTCGGTGACCTCCTGGCGCGGATGACCGACGCCGACCGGCAGGAGGGGCGCCTCCCCGTCGCGCCGGCCGCCCTCGCGCGCCTCGTCGCGCGGATCGACGACGGGACGATCTCGGGGAAGATCGCCAAGGAGCTCTTCCCGCTCCTCTGCGATGAGGGCGTCGACGTCGACGCCCTCATTCGCGACAAGGGCCTCGTCCAGGTGACGGACGAGGGAGCGATTCGCGGCACCGTCGAGAAGGTCGTCGCCGCCAACCCGGCGCAGGTCGCGGCCTATCGCGGCGGAAAGGCGGCCACGTTCGGCTGGTTCGTAGGCCAGGTCATGAAGTCGACCGGCGGGAAGGCGAGCCCCGCGCTCGTGAACCGCCTCCTCAGGGAGACCCTCGACGCGTGATCGAGTTCTACGGTGTCTCGAAGGAGTATCACGGGCGGCGCGTCCTGAAGAACCTCTCCTTCAAGGTGGCGCAGGGGGAGTTCGTCTTCCTCACGGGCCCTTCCGGCGCCGGGAAGACGACCGTCCTCAAGCTCCTCTACCGCGCCGAGGGACCCGGCGAGGGACAGATCCTCGTCAACGGGAGGAACGTCGGGGCGATGCCCCCGGGGCGCGTTCCCGAGCTGAGACGGACGATGGGGATCGTCTTCCAGGACTACAAGCTCCTTCCCTCGAGGAACGTCTTCGAGAACGTCTCGTTCGTCCTGAAGTTCCTCGGCGTCCCGCTCGCCGAGCGCCGCCGGCGGGCCTACCAGGTGCTCCGCCTCGTCGAGCTCCACCACCGCGTCAACGCCCTCCCCGAAGAGCTCTCCGGGGGCGAGCAGCAGCGGGTGGCGCTCGCGCGCGCCCTCGTCAACGAGCCCGAGCTCCTCGTCGCCGACGAGCCGACCGGGAACCTCGACCACCGCCTCGCCCAGGAGGTGATGCGGCTCTTCTCGCAGATCAACGTCCGCGGGACGACCGTTCTCGTCGCCACCCACGACGTGAACCTCATCCGGGAGACGGGCCGCCGGTGCCTCACGCTCGACCGCGGCGGCGTCCTCGAGGGGCTCGTAGAGGCGGCCCTGCCGCCCCAGGCGGCGTGGCGGCGCGAGGGCGGCATCAAGCTCCCGCCTCGCGACGAGGACGCCCGGTGAGGCGGGGGGCCGCGTTCGCCTCGCTCCTCGACGAGGCTCTCTCCGGTCTCTGGCGGGCCCGTCGCGTGACGGTCGTCTCCGTCTTCCAGATCTCCTTCTCCCTCTTTCTCGTCGGCCTCTTCCTCCTCGCGGCGGAGAACCTCGGCGGCGTCGTCGACACGCTCCGCGAGGAGACCGCCGTGACCCTCTTCCTGCGCCCCGGCGCGGACGAGGCGTCGAGGGCGGCCCTCGAGAGCAGGGCGCTCGAGTCGAAGCTCGTCGCCGCGATCCGGCGCGTCTCGCCCGAGGAGGCGCGGGGCCGGTTCGCCCGCTCGTTCGGCAGCCTCGCCGGCGCGGCGGGAACGCTCTCCGGAAACCCCTTCCCGGCATCCGTCGAGCTGGACCTCCTCCCGGGCGCCATCTCCTCCGCCGCCCTGCGTCCCTTCCTCGCGAACCTGGCGGCCCACCCGGCGGTCGAGGAGGTCCAGTTCGACGTCGACTGGATCCGACGCCTTCGCGGCGTCGTCCGTCTCGTCGCCGCGGCGGGCCTGGCTACCGGAGTCCTGCTCGCGCTCGGCGCGGCCTTCACGATCGCCAACGTCGTGAGGCTGACGATCCTCCTTCACCGCGACGAGATCGACATCCTCCGGCTCGTCGGCGCGCCGGAGGTCCTGATCCGCGGGCCGTTTCTCCTCGGGGGCGTCCTGCAGGGGTTCCTCGGAGGGCTCGTGGCCCTCGGCCTCCTCGCCGTCGCCTTCCGGGGGCTCCTCTTCTTCGTCGTCTCGACGGAGAACGTCCTCCTCGGGGTCTTCGTCGTCCGGTTCCTCTCCCCGGCGACCTGCGGGGTCCTCGTTCTGGGCGGAGTCCTCGCGGGCCTCTTCGGCGGCACGATCGCCTCGCGCCGCGGCCACGTCTGACGAGAGGCTCAGACCGGGGAAGTTCTCTTCAGCCTGGAGAAGACCGCCGCAGCGATTTTCGGAGGAACGGTCCTCGGGACGAGGCGCCCCGTGAAGATCCAGGCGGAGTCGAGAAGGTTCGGGACCACGATCGCCCTGCCGCGTTCGAGGCCGCGCAGCCCCGCTTCGGCGACCGTCCCGGCCGAGAGCGACGGGAAGCGGACGCTCGCCCCGGGCGCCAGGCCCGCGACGCGGTGGAAGTCGGTCCGGGTCGTCCCGGGACAGAGCGCCGTGACTGTGACGCCCCGGCCACTCAGCTCCTCGTGGAGCGCCTGCGAGTACGACAGGACGAAGGCCTTGGTCGCGGCATAGACCGCCATGTACGGCACCGGAAGGAACGCCGCGGTCGAAGCGACGTTGAGGACGTATCCGCCCCCCCGCGCGTGCATCGGCGCGAGAAGCCGGTGCGTCAGGTCGACGAGCGCCGCGATGTTCAGCTGCAGCATTCGGAGCGTCCGCTCGAGGTCCTGCTCCCCCTGCGGCCCGTAATAGCCGAAGGCGGCGTTGTTGACGAGGAGACCCACCGGCTTTCCGGCCCCTTCCGTCGCGGCGACGAGCCTTCCTGCGGCGCCTTCGGACGCGAGGTCGAGGACGATCGGCTCGACGGCGACGCCCGAGAGGTCCCGCAGCTCGCCGGCCATTGCGGCGAGCTTGTCACCCGAGCGCGCGACGAGGAGCAGCGGGACCTTCCTCCGCGCGAGCCCCCTGGCGATCGCCTCACCGATCCCGGCCGAGGCGCCGGTGACGAGGGCGAAGGAGCCCGCCGGAAGCGCGATCACCCGATCAGGTCCTCGGTGCCGTCTACGCCGAGGACGTTCCCCGTCAGCCACGCCGTCTCCGGGCGCGCCACCGCGACGATGACGTTCGCCACGTCCTCGGGCGTCGTGAGCCGGCCCGCGGGGTGGACGGCCAGGACCCGCTCGATCATCTGCACGTTGCCCGGGATCTTCCGGAGGGCGGGCGTGTCGGTGACGCCGGCGCGGATCGCGTTCACCGCGATCCCCTTGCCCACGAGCTCCACGGCGAGCTGGCGGCAATGGCTCTCGAGCGCGGCCTTGGCGGCCGAGACGGCTCCGTACGACTGCCAGATCCTGTGCCCGCCGGCCGACGTCATCGCGAACACGTGCGCGCCCGCGCCGAGGAGGCCGGCTGCGACCAGGTCCTGCGTCCAGTAGACGAGCGAGTTGGCCATGACGTCGAGCGTCATCTCCATCTGCGCCTTCGTCATCCGCTCCTTCTCCTCGCCCAGGAACGGCTTCAGCGTCCCGAAGGCGAGGGAGTGCAGGACGACGTCGACCGCGGGCGCGTCCGCGTCCGCGGCGATCGCCTCCTTCATGCCGGCGATCACATCCGCCCGCTTTTCGGCGTCGGCGGCGTTCACGTTCCAGAAGATCGCCCGGCCGCCCGCGGCCTCGATGACCCCGGCGATCCGCTCCACGTTCGGAAGGGTGGCGCGGCGGTCGAGGTGAACGCCGAAAACGTTCCGGCCGGCTTTCGCGAGGGCGATCGACGCCGCCTCGCCGAAACCGGAGGACGCACCGAGGACGAGGGCCCAGTTCCGCTTCACGTCAGACATGGCGCGGATTATCGGCACCCCTTTCTCCCCTGTATAGTCGGCTTCGAGGTTCGTGCCGATGCGCTTCGAGGCCGTTCGCAGGCTCCTCGAGAAACTCCAGAAGAGCGGCAAGAAGACCCTCGATTTCGAGGAGTCTGCCGGTAACTTCACCGACAGCGAGATGGCCTTCGGACGGCTCGTCCTTCCCCTCCTCGAGGACATGGACGCCATGAAGAAGCTCCTCGAGGACCTCTCGCGTCGTGCCCGCGCGATGCAGTTCGTCCTCGACCGTCTTCCCGTGGCCGCTCTCGTCCTCGACGCCGAGGGGAACCTGCTCGCGATGAACACGGCCGCCAAGAAACAGTTCGGGGGGCCCGCGATCACTTCGGCCGTCCTCCGGGCGGCGCGGCGCGCCCTCCACGGGGACGAGGAGTCGGCCTCGACCGTCGACGACCCGCGCCGGAGCGGGGGCACCCTGCGGCTCGTGGCGGCCGACGTGGCGGAGGAGTCGACGGGAGGAGCCACCGGCAAGCCCTCCGTCGTCTTCGTCGTCTCGAACGACTCGCCCCCACCCGTCGACGAGGCGGATCTCATCGCCCGGTTCGAGCTCACGCGGGCGGAGGCGTCCGTCGTGGCTCTCGTCGCGCACGGCCTGACGAACAGGGAGGCGGGAGAGGAGATGGGCCTTTCGATCGAGACGGTGCGGACGCACCTGGCCAGCGCCTTCCGAAAGACGGGCGCCCGCAACCGCGCCGGCCTCGCCGCCCTCGCCTACGGCGCCCGCTTCGGGCAGGGGCCGATCTCCGGCGCCTACCCGCCCGTCGAGGAGTGAACGCCGCGTCGCTGGGCGCTCTCCTGGAGAAGCGGCCGCTCCTCCTCGACGCCGCCCTCGGGACCGAGCTGTCCCGCCGTGGCGCCCCGTCCGGCCCCCCGCTCTGGAGCGCCCGCGCCGTGCTCGAGGCACCCGGCCTCGTCCTGACCGTGCATCGCGAGAACGTCGCCGCCGGGGCCGACATCCTGACCGCCTGCACCTTCCGGACACAGCCCAGGCTCCTCGGCGCGGCGGCGCGCGAGGCCACCCGGCGCGCCGTCGCCCTCGCGCGGAATGCGGCCTCCGTCCGCCCCGGCCTCCTCGTGGCCGGCTCCGTCGCTCCGGTCGAAGACTGCTGGCGCCCCGGCCTCGTTCCGGCCGATGCCGAGCTCGCCCGCCTCCACGCGCTCCACGCCGAGGCCCTCGCAGCGGCCGGTGTCGACCTCCTGCTCCTCGAGACGTTCGGGGTGGCGCGCGAGTGGCTCGCCGCGGCCCGTGCGGCCACGGCCACCGGTCTCGGGGTCGTCGCCTGCGCCACGACGCGCGAGGACGGCACGCTCCTCTCGCGTGAGCCGCTAGGAGACGCCGCACGCGCCCTTCTCGACCTCGCTTCTCCTCCCGTCGCGCTCGGTGTCAACTGCGTCCCCTCCCGGCGGCTCGGCCCGAGCCTCGCCCTCCTTGCCTCCGCCGCACCCGGGGTTCCGCTCGCCGCGTACGGCAACACGGGGCTCGCGATCGACGAGACGCTCGGCGCCTTCGCCGAGCCGATCGCGCCCGGCGACTACGCCCGGCTGGCGCTCTCCTGGATCGCCCTCGGCGCCCGCGTCGCCGGCGGCTGCTGCGGAACGCGGGCGGAGCACGTGGCCGCCCTCGCGGCCAGGCTCCATGCCGTCCGCCGCATTCCCCGGCCGGACGGCACCACCCCCTACGGAAAGTAGCCGCGGATCGTCTTCGCCCTCAGCCCGGGTTTCCCCATCCGGACCTCCACGAGCCGGTACTCGTCATCCTTCTTCTTCGACTCGTTGAGGTAGCTCAGGAAGTACTGGGAGCGGACCTCGGTTTCGATCTTCCGGTAGATCTCGGGCAGCTCCGCCGCCTTGCCGATGAAGAACGTCTCCCCTCCCGTGTCCTGGGCGAGCTCCTTCAGGCGCGACTTCAGCCCCATGTCGAACATCCCGAGGTCGAGGCCGATGAAGTAGATCGGCACCCCGGCGGTCCGCGCGTAGCGCTTCAGCGTCGGCCAGTCGGTCGAAGAGTGGTTGTCCTTGCCGTCCGTCAGGACGACGAGCGCCTTCTTGCCCGCGAGCGGACGGAACTGGTAGAGCCCGAGGACGATGGAGTCGTGAAACGCCGTCGCGCCGCCCGCGCGCGTCTCGCCGATCGCCCGGATCAGGTCGGTCCGGCGCGACGTCATCGCGGCCAGGAGCGTCGGCCTCTCGCGGAACTCGATGACGAAGCCCTTGTCCTTCTCGCCGATCAGGTTCGTGACGAACTCGGTCGCCGCCTGCTTCACGAGGGGCATCGACTTGTCCATCGAGCCGGAGCCGTCGATCACCAGGCCGAGGGCCATCGGGAGCGACTCGGCGAACTCGAAGGCCGAGAGCTCCTTCGGGACGCCGTCCTCCAGGACGGTGAAGTCCCCTCTCGAGAGCCCCTTCACGAAGCGTCCGGCCTCGTCGAGGACGGAGACGTTCAGCTCGACGAGGTTCACCTCCACGTTCGCCACGAGCCGGTTGTCTCCGCGCAGCATCCGGAAGTCGGAGTATTCCTTCCCCTCGAGGTCGAACGCCGAGGCGCGCATCAGCGTCGCCTTCGCGACGTCGGCGGCCGGCACCGTCGCCCGGTAGGGGGGCGCCGTCCACTCCGCGACCTTGCGGTCGTCCAGCCAGAGCTCGACCTTCTTCGCGGTCGCCCCGGCGACCGACTGGACCGAGATCTTCACCTCGGAGTCGGCCTTCCCCTTCGCCTTCGGAAGGTCGAGGACCCTCACCGTGAGCTTTGCTTCCTTCTCGTTCAGGGCCCAGGCGTCGGCGTCGACGAAGTTGCCGAGCTTGTCGAATCCGAGGGCGCGGAGCGTCTGCTTTCTCGGAACCGTCCCGAGATCGAGCTCGACGGTGAACGGAGGACGGTTCCTGGCCAGGATCAGCTTCTCCCCGAGGTGGAACTCGACCCGCGTGATCGGGGCCTTCGCCTCGCACTCGATCCTGAGGAGCCCCACCGGGACCTCGCGCGCCGGAGGCAGGAAGCGCAGGAGGTCAGGGGCGCCGTCAGGCGCCTCGTCGCGGTTGGCCTCCTCGAGGAGGATCGCCGAGGCCGTGACCGTCCCGGCATCCTCCGCGCGGAACTCCGAGGTCATCTTCGGCACCGTCAGCGTCACCGCCCTGAGGGCCAGGGCCTTCCCGGTGGCGGCCTCGAGCCGCAGGTTCAGCGAGATCTCGCCGGGAGGAAGCGACCTCAGGAACGAGGCGGTCAGGGGCCGGGTGACGTCCGTGTCGCCGAGGTCGACGTCGACCGGCTCGCGAAACGTGTCCACGACCTCGCCCGCCGCGCTCTTCGCCTCTCCCGCGACGAAGAAGGCGTAGACCCGCGGGGCGAGCTTCGCCTTCTCCCGCAGGTCGGACCGGGAGAAGGAAAGGGTGAAGCGGACCACCGTCTTCCCGGCGCTTGCCCCGAGGAACTGCTCGCGCAGCTCGAGCGGGACGGAGACGCCGAGCGCCTCTCCGGAGGTCTGCTGGACGGACTGGCCGGACGCCGCGGGCTGCCCGCTGGCCGGAAGCGCCAGGACTGCGGCGAGGACGGCGAGGGGCAAAAGGACGACACGTCGCACGGAAAGGACCTCCCGCTGAGTCTTACGCAAGAACCGGGCTTCCCGATGGAGCATCGTAGACCTCCGGAGCGGACGCCCGGCCCTCCCGTTCGTCGATCCGGAGGCTGAAGAACGACTCCACGGCCTCGAGAAAGGCCTCGGGGCTCGGGAGCGACTGGATCTGGCGGCGCAGCTCCGTCCCCCGGGGGACGCCGTGTGTGTACCAGCCCGTGAACGTCTTCAGCTTTCCCATCATCCGCTTCGGGATGTCCTCCTCCGCCTCCCGGATCAGCCGGAAGTGCTGGAGGATGACGTCGCGCCTCTCCTCCAGGGTCGCCACGCGGTACCCACGCCCGGCGAGAAGGTCGGCCGCCTGCCGGAAGATCCAGGGGTTCTTCATCGTGGCGCGTCCGATCATCACCGCGTCGCACCCCGTCTCGCGGAACATCCTCGGAACGTCCTCGGGGGTCTCGACGTCGCCGTTGCCGACGACCGGGATCCGGACGGCGTCCTTCAACCGCGCGATCCGGCTCCAGTCGGCCCGCCCCGAGTACATCTGCTTCGCCGTCCGCGGGTGGAGCGCGACGGCAGCGACCCCTTCTCCCTCGCAGATCCTCCCGAGCTCGGCGAAGTTGAGGGTCTCCTCCGTGATCCCGGCCCGGAACTTCACCGTGAGAGGCGTCGTCGGCAGCGCCTTGCGGCACGCCGCGATGATCCCCTTCGCACGCTCGAGGTCCCGCATCAGCCCCGCCCCGGCGCATCCCTTCAGGATCTTGTTCGCCGGGCAGCCCATGTTGATGTCGCAGACGTCGACCCCTTCCTCCTCGACCCGCCGGGCCGCCTCGGCCATGCGCGTGGCGTCGGCGCCGTAGATCTGGATGGAGAGGGGGCGCTCTTCGGGCTCCCACCGGAGGAGCCGCTCGGTCCGGCGGTTGCCGCGCGTCAGGCCCTCGGAAGAGACGAACTCCATCGTGACGAGGCCGACGCCCCCCATCCGCCGCAGGAGCAGGCGGTACGTCCCGTCCGTGATCCCCGCCATCGGCGCGAGGACGAGCGGAGGGTCGACGACGCAGGTGCGCGTCCCGGGGCTCTGGTAGAGAAGCGGCATCGGAGGACGGGCGCGGGGCGAAGGGCCCCGCGCCCGAAGCCTGGGACTATGTCAGCCGGCCGGGGGGGCCTGTGCAGCCTGCGCAGGCGGCGCGGCGGGCGCGGCCGGTGTCTCCGGGCCGTCGACGACCTCGAAGAACCCCTGCGAGAGGGCGAAAGGAGCCTCGATCCGTTTCTCGCCACGGTAGAGGGCCACTATGTAGCTGTGCTTCCCGGCCGGGACGTTCTCCCAGATGGCGGGCGCCCAGGTCGTGAGGGTCTTCTGCGGGTCCTGGTTCAGGCGGTAGACGATCTGGCAGGCATCCGCCTCGGTCGCCGGGCCCACCTTGCAGCCCGTGACGTAGACGTCGAAGAACATCCTCGCCGCTTCCGTCTTCTTGAACTTTCCGCGGGGACCGCCCACGGTGATGGCCGGCTGGGTCATGTCGAACGCCGGTTTTCCGTTCTTCTCGCCGACGTGGAACGTGACGGCCGCGAAGGCGCCGTTCTCGCGGATCGCCTCTTCCCAGGGCCGCTGGACGAAAGCGAGGAGCGTGTGCGTCCCCTTGGGCAGCGCCGGGAAGATCCACGGCTTGTCGGTCTGATACCACTCCGGCAGGATCCGCCCGTCGAGGACCAGCTGAACGTGCTGTCCCTTCCCCGTCGCCTCGTCCTTGAAGGTCTCGAAGTTCTCGACCGTGACCTTCACCTCGACGCGGGCCCCCTTCGGCGCGGGCTGGCCTTCGACCGCCGCGGGCCACGGGATGACCTCGTCCGCCGCGGGCGAAACGATCTTCACGACCACGGGGCCCTTCGGTCCCCGCCCATCCGGGTAGCCGGGAATCGGCGACTTCGGATCGACCGGGGTCTGGCCCGCGAGAGGCAGCGCTGCGATGAGGGCGGAGGCGAAGAGGGCGGCGAACGGCTTCATCGGCTTTGGCTCCTTGCTGGCAGGCCCGGCTGCACGTCGGCCGGGAGGCGCGCAAATGTACCAGAGGTGTCAACGCCGGCGGGCCGCAGGCAGGGACCCTGCGTTACCGCGCCGGAACGTCCTCCCGCCGGAACCCTTCCCGCGCACGGAAGTACTCCGGGTCGATTCCGACCCGGACGTACGTCAGCTCGACGAACGTCTTCTCCTCCGTGCCGTCCGCTCTCGGCACGGCGCGCACCTTGCGAACGACGACGCCGTCGAGGGCCGGCACCATCCAGTACGTCGTCGTCGGGGAATTGAACGCGTCCGGGCGGTCGGCGAAGCGCCAGATGTTGCAGGCGTTCCCTGCGAAGACGGCGTCCGACTCGCGGTGGTAATCCTTGATCCCCCGGCGGTTCGCCTCGGCGGCGTGATTGAAGTCGGCGCCGAGCGGGAAGTCCTCGAGGTGCGCCAGGAGCGCCTCGGGCGTCCCCACGCGGTAGCTCTTCGCGGCCGGGTCCACCTCGAAGACCTCTCCTCCGGCCGTCTCGCGGATGAAGTACGTCGCGTCCTCGGCGTCGCTGGTCGACCGGCGGACCGCCTCGCCGCGGACCGCCAGCCGGAACTTCGCGAGCTCGGCGCCGCCTCCGCGGACGGTCACGAGGGCCGAGTAGCCGTCCGTCCTCGGCCGCGGAGGCGGCCCCAGCAGCTTTCCGCACGCGGCCGAAAGGCCCGGCGCCGCCACGAGGAGAAGGACGATCGGGAGGCGCGACTTCACGGCGCTCCCGTGATCGTCAGGCTCAGGAAGTGCTGCATCACGCCGAGCGCGCGGATCGTCACCCAGCGCGAGAGGTCCCCCTCCCTCTCGAGGGGAACGGGAAGCCGCACGCCGACGGGCCGCTCCAGCTTCCAGCGCGCGCGGTGATCGGCGCGGGCCACCAGGCGCGAGAGGGCGGCGTCGACCTCGGGCGAGCGCGGCGCGCCCGCCGCGACCAGGCCACGGAGGAGTTCGAGGAGATCCGGCGGGTCTCCGACAGGGATGCCGGTCCGCTCCGTGTCGCCCGCCATCGCCGCGAGCTCGACGCTCCTGGCCCGCTCGATGCAGAACGAGATCGCGTTGTTGACGGCCGCCGAGCGCTTCGCCTCGGCCACGGACGCCAGGACGAGGAGGTCCGCGGCCACGCTCGGGCCCACGTGGTCCGAGGTGACCCGGCGCCGCGCGAGGTGGTCGACCGCTCCGAGGAGCCGCGTGTCGTCGCCGTATCCCAGGAGGAAGAGCGCTCGGCAGGCAGAGACGAAGCCGCTGCCGACGGCGGGGGACTCACCTCGCTCGATGTCGACGATCACCCGCTCCCAGCGGGAGAGGAGGAGGTCGGCGGCGTGCTTCAGCTCCGGCACGTCGGCGTCGCACCCGAGCTCGAGGAGGAGGAGAACGTACGAGGTCCCCGGGTCCGTCGCCTCGGAGGAGTCGGACAGGCCGCCGGTCGGGAGCATCCCCCGCAGCTGCGGGAGGGCGTCCTTCACGAACGCGTCGCGCACGAGCACCTGCCGTGCCTTCCTCCGCTCGATGTCCTTCGCCGGGCGGTGGAGGAGGTCGCGCAGCGCGACGTAGCGCGCGGCGGGGCACTCGCGGGAGAGGAGCCAGTCGAGGGTCGACAGCGGCACGGGGAACGCTCCCGCAGGGAGACTTCGCGTGGCGCGCGGCGTCAGCTCGCGACGTACCGTCGCGGGCATAGCGTCCGCGACGACCGCGGTCCGCAGCGCTGCGGGCGGCTTCTCGCGCCGGACAGGCGGGGCCCCCTCGCGCGCCGGACGCCTCGGCATGGAAGGCGGACCGGACGGCCGGTCGTCCCGGCGGAACGGTGGACGATCTGGACGCGGCCCGGCAGGCCGGTCGTCCCGGCGGAACGGCGGGCGATCCGGCCGAGGCCCCGCGGGTCTGTCGTCCCGGCGGAACGGCGGGCGATCCGGACGTGGCCCGGCAGGCCGGTCGTCCCGGCGGAACGGTGGGCGATCCGGACGCGGCCCGGCAGGCCGGTCGTCCCGACGGAACGGAGGACGATCTGGACGCGGCCCGGCAGGCCGGTCGTCCCGGCGGAACGGCGGGCGATCCGGACGTGGCCCGGCAGGCCGGTCGTCCCGGCGGAACGGTGGGCGATCCGGACGCGGCCCGGCAGGCCGGTCGTCCCGACGGAACGGAGGACGATCCGGGCGCGGCGCCGAAGGACTGCCATCCCGCCGGAACGGCGGACGGTCCGGGCGCGGCCCGGCAGGCCGGTCGTCCCGACGGAACGGAGGACGATCCGGACGCGGCCCGGCAGGCCGGTCGTCGCGACGGAACGGCGGACGGTCCGGACGAGGTCCGGCCGGACTGCCATCCCGGCGGAACGGCGGGCGATCAGGCCGTGGTCCCGCGGGACGGTCGTAGTGGCCACCGGGCGCGCTGCCCTCGGCGCGCGGTGCGGGACGGTCGTCGGGCCGGAACGGAGGACGGGCGCCGGGCCGTGCCGGCGGACGTCCGGTGGGCCGCCTGGGCGGCCCGGAGCGTGAGCCCCCTCGCGGTTTCATCGTGCGCGAGGATAATCCCTCGCGGGATGAACGTCTTCCGAAGCCAAGCGCCCCTCGTCGTCGCCCGTCGCGGTTCGACCCGCGACGCCGTCGAGAACACGATCGAGGCCTTCGACCAGGCCGAGGCCGACGGCGCCGACGCCCTCCACCTCGACGTCCGCCTCACGGCCGACGGTGAAGTCGTCGTATCCGCCGAGGCGGAGGTCGTTCTCGGGAACCGGCGGCTCCCCATCGCCTCCCTCTACCTTCCCGAGCTCCTCTCCGTCACGCTGACGAAGGGCGAAAAAGGCGGCGCAGTCCCGCTGCTTCGCGACGTCCTGACGCGCTACGGCCACGACGGGCGATTCCTCGTCGAGCTCAAGCCCGGCCCCGCGCCGCGTCCCGGCCTCCTCGAGTTCCGTGTCGCCGCCCTCCTGACACAGTTCAACGCCCTCGAGAGGAGCATCGTCGCGAGCTCCGCCCCGGAGCCTCTCCGGCGGACACGCGAGACGCAGCCGGCCATGGAGACCGCGTTCTGCTACGACGGCACGGTCTACCGCCCCGAGGGGCGCCTCTGGCCGAACCTGCCGAACGGCTGCCGCGGCATCGCGCCGGCCGTCGCGCTCGCCTCCGAGCGCCTGTTCGCCGAGGCGAAGGCCGAGGAGATCGCCGTCCACGTCGCGACGGTGAACGACCCCGAGGAAGCGGTCCGCTTTGCGCGCCTCGGCGCCTCCTCCCTCGTCACCGACGACGTACCGGCCATCGTGGCCGCCCTCCGCGCGGCCGGCCTCACCCGCCCGAACGCGCTCGCCCCGGCCTGAGTACATTCGGGGGAACCCGGGCCCTTCGGGCCTGCGGCCGGTTCCCCCGAACCCCCTCCGCGCCGGTCGGAGGCGCCTTCAGCCAAGCCTTCAGCCTGCGGCGCGCTCCTCCAGCTGGATCTCGCCATCCACTTCGAGGGCGAAGCGGCCACGCATCACGGGAACGAGCCGGACGTCGGGGCACTTGGTTTCCAGCCTTTTCCTCAGCAGGATGAGCCGCGTCTCGAGGTTGTCCTTCACGGCCGGCAGTCCCAGGGAGCGGTCGAGCCTCAGTTCGCGGTTCGTGAACTCCCGCCGCCCCTCGTCCCTGCGGGCGCACAGGAGCTTCCACAGGATCTTCCCGGGAACGTTGCGGATCAGGTATTCGCCGTCCACGAAGACGCAGTCGTCGGCCGGGTAGTAGAGGAAGGTCCGGCGCGGCTTCCCGGCCGGCGCGATCGCCGCCGGCTTCGGCACCGGTGCCGCCTCATCCTCCGCCGGCTCGGAGAGCCGGTCGATGCCGATGGCGATCTGGTTCGCCAGGACGAGGAGGAACTCCTCGTGCCACTCCTCGAAGGCGAGCGGGTCACGGCTCTCGAGCGCGAGGACCCCGATGAGCCGGTCCTCGACGAGGAGCGGCAGGGCGAGCTGGCTCTCGGCGTCGGGCAGGCCGGGAAGAGGGATCTCGCGGCGAAGCTCCGGGCCCCCTCCCGCCGCCTCGACCGTCCCGCGCACGGCGCGCGAGTAGCGCAGGAGCGACTCCATCCCCGAAAGGCGAAGTGGCGCACCCGTCGCTGCGACCGTCCCGATGAGCCCCTGCGCCACCGACACCTCGGCCCCGACGCCGCTTCCGCCGTATCCGTGGCTCGAGATCGTCACGAGCGTCCGCCCCTTCTCGTCGAGCAGCAGGAGCATCGAGTGGCGGAAGCCGAGGACCTCGTCGAGCGCGGCGAGAGCGTCGTAGAGGAGCGATTCCAGGTCGACCGCCCGGTTGATGCGGCAGGAGACGACGGAGAGCGCGCGGATCTCGGTCATCGGACCGTCGACCAGCGCCGGCACGTCGCATCTCTCCTTCGCCTCAGGCTCGAGGAACCCGTGGACCGGCCGGATCCACTCCACCTCGCAGACGTCGGCCGACAGGAGCCTGAAGATCCCCTTCATCCCCGTGTGCGAGGCGATCGCCTCGATCCGCAGGGCCATCTCCACGAAGAGGGGCGTGTCCGTCTCCGACCGCACGTACCGGAGACCGAGCTTCCACTCGTCGAAGGTGACGGGGTCGATGACGGTCGCCGTCGCGCGCGGGTTCTCCTCGAGGTTGCGGCTCGTCTTGTTGAAGAACTGCCTCGAGATGGCGACGTGCCGGTCGTCCACCTGGCGGATCTGGCTCAGGTAGGTGACGTTCGGCGTCCCGTCGAGGCCGCACGTGGCGAGCGCCCCGGGGATGATTCCCTGGAAGCAGCGCGTGAGGGCGGGGAGCTTCCCGATCACGTTGCGCCCCCTTCCACGATCGGCTCGCCCGCGCGCGGACCCGGCGTCTGCTCGTAGGCCTCGGCGACGACGAACGTCACCGCGTGGCAGGGCCACTTCGTCCGGCGCCTCACGACGGCGGGAGGGAGGCCGATCACTTCCACCTCCGTGTCGAACGCCGCCGCCATCCTCTCCACCCCGGCCCGCTCCTCCTCCCGCGCGGGCCGGAGCGTCTCCACCCGTCCCTTCAGCTGGACTGTCCGGTGCGTCAGGGGCTGCGAGAGGACGACGGCGATCGCTCCGTTGTCGCGCAGGTTCGCGAGGCTCGTCTCCGACGTCGCCACGGGAAGGTACACGGTCAGGCTTCGGCCGTCGGCCGAGGGCTGGGCGGCGGCGGCCATCACCTCGTCGGGGACGAACGCGGCGTCGCGCGTGGCCACGTGCACCGCGACGAGCCCCTCGACCAGGGCCGCCAGGTTCTCCGGAACTTTCACGGTGGCCGGAGGTTACCGCAGCCCCCGTCGGTTAGTGAATTCTTAGGGAGCGTTAGTCAGTTCTTAGGTGGCCGGCGGCGGACGTGCGCCACACCTTTCGGAGCACAAAGGAGATCGCTCATGGCCGCCACCTTCCACACCGCCGACGCCGTCCGTCGCATCGCCCTCGCCGCCGCCGCGGCCACCCTCGCCGCCTCGGCCGTCGCCCTCGCCGGTGAGACGCCGAAGAAGCCCCTCACGTTCGGCGCCTCGCCCGAGGTGTCGCGCGGCAAGTACCTCGTCGCCGTCATGGGCTGCGACGACTGCCACACGCCGATGAAGATGGGCGCCCGCGGCCCCGAGCCCGACATGACCCGCCGCCTCTCCGGCCATCCGCAGGAGCTGAAGGTCCCGGGCGCTCCTCCCGTCGACGGGAAGGGCTGGGTCTGGGCCGGAAATGCCACGAACACCGCCTTCGCGGGCCCCTGGGGCGTCACCTACGCCGTGAACCTCACCTCCGACGCCACCGGCATCGGCGCGTGGACCGAAGCGAACTTCGTCCGCGCCATCAAGGACGGCAAGCACCTCGGCGTGGGGCGGCCGATCAACCCGCCGATGCCCTGGCCCGCCTACCGCCAGGCGACCGAGGAAGACCTCAAGGCCGTTTACGCCTACCTGAAGACCGTGCCGCCCGTGAAGAACGCCGCGCCCGAGTACCAGCCGCCACAGATGGCGAAGAAGTGACCCGGTCGTGATGCGGAACGCCCCGGCGCGGTGAGCTCCCCGCGCCGGGCTTTTCCGTCTCGACGCACCCGGTCCGCTCTGCCAAGATCCCGCGCCAAACGCGCGGACGCCCAGGGCGGGGCGGAAGGGGCCGACGGCATGAGCGGAATCGGGCGGACCTCGAAAAATGTGGTCGGGGCGGGCGGGTTTGAACCGCCGACCTGTTGCTCCCAAAGCAACTGCGCTACCACTGCGCTACGCCCCGGCGCGCCGGATTCTCAGCCCGCGGCGGGGGGATGTCCACTCGCCGCGGCAGCCGGTCCCGGAGCCGCGGCGTGAGTCGCACCGTCCTGCTCCTGCACGGTCTCGGCGGCTCGGCCCAGGACTGGGCCACGGCGGCGGCGGCGCTCCCGAAGGGACTCTCGCCGCTGGCTCTCGACTTTCCCGGCTTCGGCAGGTCCACGCGGCCGCACGACAGCTACGAGCCCGCTTCCCTGGCGCGCTGGGTCCTCGGCGAGATGGACGACCGCGACGTCGAGAGGGCGGTCGTCGTCGGACACTCGCTCGGGGGCCGCGTCGCGGGCGAGCTCGCGGTACTGGCGCCGAAGAGGGTCCTGGCGCTCTGCCTCGTCTCGCCTCTCGGCGCGGTGACCTACGGCTTCACCGACACGCTCAAGTGGAAGGCGATGTCGCGCGCCGCGCTCGTCCGGTCGGCGCCGGACACGTCCATGAGGAACGCCCTCGGCTACGGCTTCGCCGTCGACGGCGCGGGGAAGAAGGGTTTCGTGACACGCGGGATGGCCGCGCGGACCGGCCCGCACGCCTCGGCCGCGCTCCGGGCGCTCGAACGCTCGGTGGACGGGCTGCTCGCCGCCCCGCCCCTCTCGAAACGGCTCGCCGGGACGAAGGTCCCGCTCCTCCTCGTGACCGGCGCGGAAGACCCCCTCGCGCCCCCGAAGGACGTCGAGACGATCCTCGAAGCCCGGGCCGACGCGAAACACGCCCGGCTCGCCGGGGTCGGCCACTACGCCCCGATCGAGGCGCCGAAGGACGTGGCGAAGCTGATCGCGGAGCTGGCGAAGAAGGCCTGAGGGCCGCCTCAGGCCGGCGGGAGCCAGTCCTCGGGGACGCGACCCTCCAGCGCCTTCCGCTGCGCGCGGAAGAGGCGCCGGCAGCCCCTCTTGGCCACCGCGAGCATCTCGCGGAGGCGCTTGTCGTCGAACGGCTCGCGCTCGGCCGTCCCCTGCACCTCGACGTAGCGGCCGGTGGAGGTGCCGACGACGTTCAGGTCGACGTGGGCGGTGGAGTCCTCGGAGTAGTCGAGGTCGAGCGCGACGACGCCCTCGGGACGCTCGCGGTCGGGCAGGACGCCGACCGAGATCGCCGCGACCGCCTCGCGGAACGGGCGCTTCTTCAGCCCGCCCCTCTTGCGGAGCGTCTCGAGGGCGAGCGCGAGGGCGACCCACCCGCCCGTCACCGAGGCGCAGCGCGTGCCGGCGTCGGCGACGAGGACGTCGCAGTCGAGCGTCACGGTCCAGTCCGGGAACGTCGTCCGGTCGGCCACGCCGCGCAGCGCTCGCCCGATGAGGCGCTGGATCTCGAGCGTGCGCCCCGTCTGCTTTCCCTTCGCGCCCTCTCTCGGCGACCGCTCGAGGGTCGCGCGGGGGAGCATCCCGTACTCGGCGGTGACCCACCCTTCGCCCGCGTCGCGCAGGAACGGGGGGATCTTCTGCTCGAGGGTCGCGACGACGAGGACCTTCGTCTTTCCCTGGACGATGAGGCACGAGCCCTCGGCGTGCGGCACGACACCGCATTCGAGGGACATGGGGCGGAGCTGGAGCGGGGAGCGACCGTCGGGACGAGCCATCGGGGCGGAGCTTACGGCAGGTCGACGAGCTCGAGGACCGCCGCCTCGCGGCCGAGGAAGCGCCCGGCCACGCGGCGAAGCCGCTCGGAGGCGTCGGTGACGAGCAGGTGTGTCTCGCCGCACCCGCCCTCGCGGCGCGCGCCGGCGCCGAGGAGCGTGTCGACCTCGACCGCCGTGGAGGCCGCCGAGTCGACGAGGAGCGTCCCCTCGGGGAGGGCCGCGGCGATCGTCGCGGAGAGGAGCGGGTAGTGCGTGCAGCCGAGGACGACGACGCGCGCTCTCGCCTCGACGACCGGGGCGAGGTAGAGCCGCGCGGCGGCCCGCGCGACCTCGTTCTCCGTCCAGCCTTCCTCGGCGAGCGGGACGAAGAGCGGGCAGGCGACGTTCATCACCGTGCGGAACGGGTCGAGCGAGCGGATGGCCCGCCCGTAGGCGTCGGAGGCGACCGTCGCCTCCGTGGCCAGGACGGCGATCGGCGCCTCGGCGGCGGGACCGCTCAGGGCGCGGGCCCGCGCCAGCGCCGCACGAGCCCCCGGCCCGACGACGCCCACGACGGGCACGTCGCCGGCCTCCTCGACGATGGCATCGAGCGCGAGCGCCGAGGCCGTGTTGCACGCCACGACGAGCGCCTTGACCCCGCGCGAGAGGAGGAGCGAGACGGCGCGGCGGGCGTACCGGCGGACGGTCTCGACCGATTTCGTGCCGTAGGGAAGACGCGCCGTGTCTCCGAGGTAGAGGAGATTCTCCGAGGGAAGACGGCGGGCGACGGCGTCGAGGACGGTGAGCCCGCCGACGCCGGAGTCGAAGAGGCCGATGGGGCGTTCGTCGGTCATGTGCGGTAGCTGTCTTTCGAGGGGCTCGGAGTCGGGCGCACCGCGGGACGCGGCGCGGCGATGGGAGGGAGCCCGAGGGGTGACGGAACGGGCGTCGCCGTGGGCGCCGGAGACGCCGGCGGCTCTGGCATCGGCGCGACGAGCGGCGCCTCGTCGGCCGCGCGGGAGAGATCGGGGAGGAGCGGATGCGTCAGGTCGACGTGACCGGCGAGCGTCTCCACCGGCTCGCCGCCGACGAGGAGGATGACCCGGGAAACGGACGGGAGGTTCTTCGTGACGGTCAGGACGAGCGACTGCGCGGCGCCGACCTCCTCCGAGGAACCGGTCTCCCAGCGCTTCGGAGGCTCGGCGACCCCGGCTGGCGGCGCTCCCGTCGGGGTGGCCTCCGGCCCCCTTGCCGCCTTCCCGCCTGCAGGCCCGGTGGGAGAGGGCTCGGGCGAGGGCGTCGCCGCCGGCAGGGGCGCGGGCGGGGCGAGGTCGAGAACCGCGAGGCCGTCGGCGAGCCGGAACGCGGCGCGCAGCGTCCAGCCGTCGGGGAACGGCTTCAGGAGGGCAGGATGACGCGGCCCCTCCAGGACCGCCGCGCCGAGGCTCCGCAGGAACGCGACGTCGTCCACCGCCGCCGGGACCTCCCGCGCCTCGGGGTGGAAGCGCTCGTCCTCGGCCGACTCGAACCAGATCGACACGAGCCGGGCCGGGATCGGCGTCGGGGGCGGCGGAATCGTGCGGGTCGGCGTAGGCAGCGCGGCCACCTGCCGTTTCTGCCGGGCCTCGTGGACGCGCCTCCCGACGAAGAGGCCGAGCAGGAGGAGGACGAGGAGCGCGAGGAGCGCGAGGGCGAAGCGGCGCGGCATCGGAGCGGCGTCAGCGCCGCCCGTTCGGCGGCGGGACGAACGGGACCGGCGCGACCTCGTCGGCCGCGGCCCGGAAGAACGTGTCGAGGGAGCCCGCGAGCGTCTCGGCCACCGCTCTCCGGAACTCCTCGGAGGCGATCTTCTGCTCCTCCTCGGGGTTGGAGATGAAGGCGACCTCCACGAGGACGGCAGGCGCGTTGACGCCGATCAGGACGCGGAACGGCGCCTGCTTCACGCCGCGGGTCGTGATGCCGAGCAGGCGGTTGAAGTCGCCCTGGATGATCTCGGCAAGGCGGCTGGACGCCGTGATGTGCTGGTTCTGGGCGAGGTCCCAGAGGATCAGGTCGAGGTCGCGGAGCGCCGCGTTCGTCTCGGCTGAGGGCGTCGCCGTCGGCTCGGCCCGGTTCTCGGACTCGGCGAGCGCGGCCGCGGCGCGGTCGGACGCGTCGAGCGAGAGGTAGTAGACCTCGGTCCCGTGCGCCGATGCGGCGCGCGAGGCGTTCATGTGGAGCGAGAGGAAGACGTCGGCCTTGGCTGCGTTGGAGATCGCCGTCCGGTCCTGCAGGCCGACGGAGGCGTCGCTGTCGCGGGTCGTCACGACGCGATAGCCGCGGGCCGTGAGAACCTCGCGCACCGTTTTCGACAGGGCGAGGACCACGTCCTTCTCCAGAAGTCCGCCCGGCCCTTTCGCCCCTTCCTCCGTCCCGCCGTGACCCGGGTCGATCACGACGACGCGCGGCGCGGGCCGCGGCGTGGGGGTGGGAACGACGAGGGCTCCCGGGACCGGGCTCGCAGCGGGTGCGGGCACCAGGCCGGCCGGGGGCGGCGGCGCCCCGCGCGTCACGTCGACGACGAGGCGCGGCGGGTCCGCGAGCGGGTAGACGTTCGTGGAGAGGTCCTTCCCCTTCAGGACGACCGCCAGCTCCGACGGGCGCAGGAACAGGCGCGCGACCCGGGTGTCATCCACCGCCATCTCGGGGAGGGCCGGCACGAGCCGGACTCCGGGGAACCTCAGGACGACCTGCTCGTCCCCCTTCTCCACCCGGAACGACGGTGGCTTCGTGAAACGAAAGACGACTTTCGTCGTCCCCTCGAAGGCCGAGACCGTCGCCTCGACGCCGATCTCGGGCGTCTCCACGCGCCGCGCGGCGAGCGTGCGCCCGCCCCGGTCCCACGTGAACGTGACGCCGAACAGGGGCGAGAGGACGCGGGAGAAAAAGTCGGCGTCGGCAAAGGCCGTGGAGCCCTCGCCGCGCACGGGGGACGTGAGCTGGACGAGCTTCGTGTCGACGACGGCGATGGCCGTCTCCGTCCCGAAGACCGCGGTGTGCGGCCCGACCTTCAGCTCGTAGGAGGCGGTGGCGGCCTCGTACGACAGCGTCCCGCCGAGCGCCGTCGCGACGTCGCCCACCGAGACGAACGTCCTTCCGTCGGCGTCCGTCGCCCGGACGAGGAGCGACGAGCCCGCCGGCTGGACGAACGTGGCCGGCGGCGCGGGGACGGCGAGACCGGGTGAGGCGGCGACCAGCGCGGCCAGGGCGGCCACGAGGGCCAGACGCGTGAGGAGGGCGGGCCGGAACACTCGCCGGGATTATGGACGCGAGGGACCCTCCCGCGGTGCGAACGCCGGAAACGGCCGCCATGCGAGACCCGCGCGCCTAGAATTCTCCCTGCGCTACTGGAGGACGCCATGCCTGACACGATCCCCCGACGGACGACGACACCGTGCGCGGCCTCGGTGCAGCTGAGCGGTGGCGCCCGCCTCGACGTGACCTTCTGGCTCCTCCCCGACTCCCAGCGGAATCTCGGCACAACGCCCCTTCGCATCCTCCTCGAAGAGGACCGCCGGTTCTTTCCCGTCGGCCTCGCGGACGGCGCGAGCGGGCTCCTCTCCCGCGACGCGCTCGTCACGGTCGAGATCGCCGCCGACGGGCCGGGCGCCGAGCCGGACCTGGCGGAGGGGACGACCCTCGACCTCGTGACGCTCCACCTCGTCTCCGGCGAGGACGTCTCCGGGATCCTGCGGTCCACGGCGACAGAGGGCTATGCCCGGATGTCCGACGTCTTCAATTCCGCCGGGCGTTTCGTCGTGATCGGTCTCGGCGCGCGTCTCGTCTTCGTCGCGACGTCGCACATCGCGCGCGTGTCGTTCTGAAGGAGGGCAGGAGATGGCTTCCCGCATCGACCTCCTCGTCGCCAACCTCCTCCAGACCGAAGGCGAGGCTCTCTACATCATCCCCGGCGAGCGGCTCTTCATGACCCGCGGCACCACCCGCGCCTTCGTCGGGCGCGAGCCCGTCAGCCTCGAGTCGTTCCGCGCGGTCGTCGCCGAGGTGGCCCCGGGGCACGACGCCGAGGAGCTCGCCCGGACCCGGCACAGCATCCCCCTCGACCTCGGTCCCGGCAGGGAGTCCGTCGAGATCCGCTTCGGCCTCCTCGGGGGGAAGGCCGGCATCATGATCTGCCGTCCGTCGCGCAGGGCCCCGAGCGCCGAGGCCGAACCCGAGCTTCCGCTCCCGCTCCCGCTCCCGCCCGCGCCCGCCCCGGCGATCGCGCCGATCGCGCCGCTCCGTACAGAGCGGCCGCTCGACGCGATCCTCCTGCGGATGCTCGAGCTGAAGGCCTCGGACGTCCACCTCTCCTCCGGAACACGGCCCGTGTTCCGCATCCACGGAGACATGTCCGAGCAGCTCGACCACCCCCGCCTCGAGTCGGACGAGGTCGAGAAGGCCCTCGCCCCCATCTTTCCCGAGAAGAACCGGACGGAGTTCCTGGAGCGCAACGACACCGACTTCGCCTACGAGATTCCGGGCGTCGCGCGGTTCCGCGTCAACGTCTTCCGCGACCGGCACGGCGTCGGAGCCGTCCTCCGCCAGATCCCGATCGAGATCCTCACCGTGCAGCAGCTCGGCCTCCCCGAGGCGGTCGTGAAGCTCGGAGACCTCTCGAAAGGGCTCGTCCTCGTCACCGGCCCGACCGGCTCCGGCAAGTCGACGACGCTCGCCGCCATCGTCGACTACGTCAACGAGACGCGGACCGACCACATCATCACCATCGAGGACCCGGTCGAGTTCGTCCACCGCAACAAGAAGTGCCTCGTGAACCAGCGCGAGGTGCGCAGCCACACCCGCTCCTTCAAGGACGCCCTCCGGGCCGCGCTGCGCGAGGACCCCGACATCGTCATGGTCGGCGAGATGCGCGACCTCGAGACGATCGCCATCGCCATCGAGACGGCCGAGACCGGCCACCTCGTCTTCGGGACCCTGCACACGACGACGGCGACCTCCACCGTCGACCGGATCGTCGACCAGTTCCCGGCCGACCGGCAGCAGCAGATCCGGACGATGCTCGCCGACTCCCTCAAGGGGGTCGTCGCGCAGACGCTCTGCAAGAGGATCGGCGGGGGGCGCATCGCGGCGCTCGAGATCCTCCTCACGAACAACGCCGTGGCGAACCTCATCCGCGACGGAAAGACCTTCCAGCTCCCCTCGATCCTCCAGACGTCGAAGGCGCAGGGGATGCGCCTTCTGAACGACTCGCTCGTCGACCTCGTCAAGCGGGGGCTCGTCGAGCCCCGGGAGGCCTACATGAAGGCGGTCGACAAGGCCGGCCTCCTGGGAGCCTTCCGGAGCAACGACATCGCCATTCCCGAGGCCCCGGCGCCCTAGGCGAAGGCCGGAGCGCGGCGGCGGTCAGTTGCCGTCGCTCTCTCCCCATGCCAGCGCCAGCGCGGCGATCCGGCGAACGAGGTCGGCGGCGTTCGACGGCGCGCCTCCGAGGTTCCCCCGGGTCAGCCGCAGCGCGGCGTCGAGGGCGGCGGCTCCCGACTCGCCCGGCGCGTGGAAGACGAGCCGGTCGACGCCCGCCGCGCCGGCCGCGATCACCTGCAGCATCGCCATCAGGACCCGGTTTCCGCCGAACGCCCCGCAGCCCCAGAAGCCGGTGTGGACCGCGACCGGGCCGGCGCCGCTCTCGACGACGGCGGCCCGAAAGCCGGTGAAGGCCGTCGTCAGGACGTGCGTGATCTGCCCGTCCGAGTACGGGCCGTGTCCGCCTGCCGGCGCCGCCATCGCGATGATGTTCGACGTCGTCGCGGGGTCGACGCGCCTCGTGGCGCGCCGGACGGCCTCGGCCGGGGCCCTGCCGAACGCGTTCCCGTAGAGGCCCCTCGGGCGCCCCTCTCCCGGGTTGGGATCCGTGGCCACGTGGCAGCGGCGCTCTGCGCCCGCCACCAGGACCGGCGTCGGGCGACCCCGCTCGACCGTCAGCGCGGCGGCCCCGTCCGCCTGGAGCGCCTCCCTGAGAGATCCGAGGATCGGGTGCTCCGCGACCTGGATCTCGTCCTGCGCGAAGAGGGAGCTCCCGTAGGCGAAGAAGAGGTGCGGATCGGCGAAGTTCACGTGCCACTCGACGGCCCCTGCCGCCGCGAGGACCGGCCGGTAGTCGTAGAAGCCGTCGTGACGCACCACCCGCCCGATCGCCGATGCGACGGCGAACGTCTCGGGCAGCGGCATCGCGGCCCACCTCGAGCAGGCGATCTCGCCTCCGTGCAACGACCCCGGCGGGCAGGCGATCTCCAGGACGACCTTCTTGTTCGGGTCGTGAAGCCGGGGAGGGTGAGCGGCAAAGAGGCTCCGGGCCTCGTAGGTCCGGCGATCCAGGGGTTGCCCGAGCTCCGTCATTTCCTTCTCCCGCCTTTCATCCGCCTGCCGGCGGGCGTCGCGAGAGCCCGGGGAGGGCCACGACGTGCCGCGCGAGGCCGGCGAGCTCTCCGTCCCTCTCGTGTTCGCCCGTCAGGGCCACGCCGAGGATCATCTCCCCCAGCGTCTCCCGGTCTTTCGCAGCGATGCCGCCCACCTGACCGTCCGTCACGATGACCGCGCGGCGTACCCCGTTCTGGCGAATGTGCCGCGCCACCGGGACGATGCTCGTCCCTCCTGTCGTCTGACAGGCACCCTTCGCCAGACCCCGGATGGGAACGTCCACAACGTCGATCGCGAAGAGATGGACATGTCGCCAGATGAGTCGCGCCACTGCTCGAACCGACTCGCGGAGCGGTTCGAGGAACGGCTCCACGCTTCCGGAGACGTCGAGATAGAGGTGGACGGCATCCCCGGATCGGAGCCCGGCCCCTCCGACCCGCCGGACGAGCTGCTCCAGCGGCTCCGGCCGCCCCGTTTCATCGTCCCGCCCGGTACCGGTCCGTGTCACGAGGGAAACCGTCGCATCCACTCTCGGACGAATGGAGTCCGAGGGGAGGCGGGCCGAACGAGACCCCTGTTCCCCGGCGTCAGCCCGCCGCGCCCCCGTAGACCCGGGCGAGGGAGAGGACGTGCTCCTTCACGTCCGCCAGCAGCTCCTCCGGCCCGAGGACCTCCGCGTGCTTCCCGAACGAGAGGACGAAGCGCCGCGCCTCGAGGAGCGACCCGGCCGGGAGCTCCAGCTCGATCCCGCCGTCCGGCAGGCGCACCAGCTTCTGCTTGTCGTGCCAGCGGACCTCGGTGATCCACTCGGCGATCTCCCTGCCGAAGCGGACGCGGAACCGGAACCGCGGCTTGCCGACGTAGAGGCCGATCGTCTCGCCGAAGTGCTCCTCCGGCCGGAACCCCTTCGGGGAGGAGAAGCGGCGCGTCCCGACGCGGGCCGCCTTCATCCGCGAGAGGTAGAACGTCTTCACGACGTCGTCGCCGGGGTCCTTCGCGAGGAGGAACCAGTCCATGCCGAAGAGGACGAGGTGGAGCGGCTCGATCTCGCGCTTCCGGAACTCCCCCGTCGGCTTGCTGTAGTCGACCGTCAGCGCGACCTTCTCGCGCAGCGCCGTCGCCACCGCGTCCCAGACCTTCGGGTCGACGGGCCTCTGCGCCTGCGGGCGCATGTAGAGCTTCTCGACGAAGGACGACGGCGAGATCCGGACCTCCGGCGGCATCAGCTTCGAGAGCCGCTCGAAGATCGCCTTCAGGTCCCTGGCGGCGGGAGTCCCCTCGTAGAGCTGGAGCACCTTCATCGCCACGCCCACGGCGAAGAGGTCGGCCCCTTCCATCGCCAGCCACGGCAGGTGCCAGCCCGGCTCGGAGTAGAAGTACGTCCCCCGGCGCGCGTCCCACTCGAGCGGCGCCCGGAACTCGTCGCGAAAGTTGTCGATGAGCCGCTGGACGGTCTTCGTCGACGTCTCCCACCTCTCTGCGAGGGTCGTCGCCGTCACTTTCTTCCCCTGCCGGAGGATGTCGTCCAGCTCGAGGATGCGGCGGAAGTAGGGGCGGTCCTTGAAGGCCATGGCTCCTCCCGCGCACATTATGGGCGCTTTCCGGAGACTCGGACACCGTCCGTCTGACCCCGTGCGTATCTTTCAGGGGAGAGGGGGACGCGATGCCCGAAGCGAAGCCGAAGGCCAGAGACACGATCCCGCCGGCGTCCGCGCCCGCCGGGCCGGGCCCCAGACCCTTCCGCGACGAGGGAGAGTGCCTCGACGCCTGGTTCGCGGCGCTCGGGCCGATGAACGGCAACAAGTCGGGCGGGCACGCGTCCCTCTTCATTCCCATCTCCGAGCGGATGCCCGCGCTCCGTCACCTCACGGACCGCAGCAGCGCCACCCGCAGGGCCGGCGTCAGGCTGCGTTTCCTCGACGCCTTCGACGGCCTCGGCCTCGACCTGCTCGACCGGCTCCTCCTCCTCGCGTTCCTGCGCGATGCGCTCGACGTCCGCGCGGGCCGCGGCATGACCCTCGGCTATCTCTGCGACGTCGCCGGCGCCGCCGAGTGGAGCCACCAGGACGTCCTCCGCTCGCGCCTCGAGGTGGCGGGCACCCTCCGCCGCCTCCGCATCGTCCAGTCCGACGCCGACCCCGTCGCCCACGAGCGCTGCTACCGCCTGGCCCCGCGCTGGAAAGCCGCCCTCTTCGCCGGCCTCACGGAGCCCGGCGAGGAGAGCCTTCCCGAGGCCGGCACCGTCGCCGCACGGCTTCAGGCCACGCTCCACCGGGCCGGGCACCTCCTCTACCTGGTCGGACCGCCGCACACCGACCGCGTCCAGGCCTGGTCCGACGCTCGGCCCGACGCTCCCGGCTGGGACTCCCTCTCCCGGGCCCGTCAGCTCCTTTCCATCTCACTTTCGTCGTACCTCACACCCGGTGGAGGCGCCTCGTCCGACCCTCTCGCCGTCGTTCTCCGCGAGGCCGGCGTCACTTCGCCCGCCGAGGCCGCCATCCTCGCCGTCCTTCTCTCGCGGGACGCCGACGAGGAGCCCCTTGCCTGGTCGCTCCTTTCCGAGGCGCTCGAGGGCCTTCCCGGCTTCGATGCGGGCCCCGCCGCCCTGGCGGGACCGGAGTCCCCGCTCGCAATCGCCGGCCTCATCGAGACGGCTGGGCTCGCGAGCGGAAAGGAAGCACCCCTTCGCGCTTCCCGGGCTGCCCGGACGCGCGTCGTCCCCTCGGGCCTCGTCCCCGCTCACCAGCGGGATGCCGAGGCCGCCGCGATGGCCGAGAACGGCGAGAGCGTGGAGAAGGTCACGCCGCGCCTCACCCTCTCCGGTCTCGTCCTCGCGCCGTCCCTCCGTGCCCGCCTCGCCGACGCGCTCACCGTGCCCCGCGCTCTCGCAGCCGCCACCGAGTGGGGCGCCACCGAGACCCTCCTCGGCTCCACCGGCGTCGCGCTTCTCCTCTACGGTCCCCCCGGCACCGGCAAGACCCTGGCGGCCGAGGCCATCGCCGGCGAGCTGGGGCGCACCCTCTGGCGCGTCCGCACCGACCAGCTCCTCGGGAAGTACGTCGGCGAGACCGAGAAGCGGCTCGCGGCCACCTTCCGCGCCGCGCGCGAGGCGGGCGACGTCGTCCTGATCGACGAAGCCGACTCCCTCCTCTCGTCGCGCAGCGGCGACCGGCAGCGCTGGGAGATCTCCGCGACGAACCTCCTCCTCCAGGAGATCGAGCGTTTCCCGGGCGTCGTCGTCCTCACCACGAACCGCGACGAGGCCCTCGACCCCGCACTCGAGCGGCGCCTTCTCGCCCGCCTCGAGATCGGAATGCCCGGCCCGGACGAGCGGGAACAGCTCTGGGAAAAGCACCTCCCGCCGCGCGCCCCCCGCGCCGCGGACGTCGACCTTCCCGCCCTCGCCCGCGCCTACCCGCTCAGCGGCTCGCACATCCGCACGGCCGTCCTTCTCGCCGTCGCGAGGGCCTCCTCCCGCACCGACGGCAAGCGCCTCCTCACCCGTGCCGATCTCCACGACGCCGCCGCAACCCAGCTCGCCCGCGCCACGGAGGGCAAGACGGTTGTCGGCTTCACGCCGTCGCGTGCCTGCGCCCCCCGCCTCGCCCTCGTCGCCGCCCACAAGGACGCATAAGGAGCCGCCATGCCCGACTACCCCACCCTCGCCGACCTCGACGGCGCCACTCCTGGCGCAGTCCCGGACCCGTCGCCTGCTCCGGATTCACAGGCACCGCCGATCCTCGAATGGCTGGAGAGCGAGGGCTTCCGCGCCCGCGTCGACGACGACGGCGACATCCACCTCCGTCACGAGGGGCGCGACGTCTTCATCGTCTTCGACGCCGACGACCCCGCGTACATCCGCGTCATCGCCCCCGCGTTCTGGAGGTGCGACAACGACGCCGAACAGCGCTTCCTCGCCCTGACCGTCGCCAACCGGCTCAACGGCGCCCTCAAGGTGGCGAAGATCTCCCTTCGCTCCGACGGCGCGGCCTACGCTGCCGTCGAGCTCTTCCTGAACGGCCTCGAGGCTCTCCGTGCGGTGCTCCCCCGCTGCCTCGACCTCATCGGTGCGGCCACCTGGGAGTTCCGGGAGAGGATGAAGGACGAGCAGCGGAAAACCGCCGCCGAAGACGCCGCCGTGGAGGAGCTCGTCGAGACCGGCCCGGCCGGGCCGGAGGAAGACGGGGAGAGGCCTTAGCCTGGCTGGCCCCTCAACCGGGGAGGTCCGCCAGGCGCCGGAGGAGCTGACCGTCCGACACGAGCTGGCAGAAGCGCAGCGCGACCGGTGCGGCCCCATCGAAGCGGTTGCCCTCCTCGTACCAGTCAACGAGGGAAATGAGACCCGCCTCGGTTCGGAAGAGAACACTGGCGGGCTGCATCCGATGCCACTGCCCGGTCAGCGTCAGGCGCTTCCCGACCGTCCAGCGGTAGATCCCGCCGACGTTCGGATCCACCGAACGGACTTCGTCCTCGAAGACGGCCCGTGCGGCGAAAGGTTCCCGGTAAGCGTGTCCGTTCAGGTAGAGAGGCGGGAGCGCCAGCTCGTTCGGCTTCGCCACTCCCGCAAGCCTCCCCCGTGCCTCCAGGAGACGGTCCCACTCGGGGGTTTCGAGAAACGCATCGAGGAGCGGTGCTGCTCCCTCCACCGCCTCGCGGAAGGCCGGCCGCAGCGTGTCCCGCGCGGCCAGCTTCTCGCGATCCGCCTTCTCGACCGCCGCTTCGGCCTCCGCCGTGAGCCGCGCCCGGTCGATTTCGGCTTGCCGAGCCCTCGCCTCCAGGCGGGCCAGGATCTCCTCGTCTTCATCTCGGGTCATATCGCCTCCCATTGCCGGAAAGGGTCTCACCCGGGGTCGGACGGGTGGGGTCCGACCCGGGCGCTACGCGCCGACGACCCGCACCTCGCTCCTCCCGCACCCGTCGCCTCGACCCGGGGGGCCGGGACGACTTCGGCTGGAGGCTCCGTTGACGGCAAGGGCCGTTCTCCGGACCCGCCCGACTAGAATCGGGCCGTGGCGTCGGTCGAGCCGGACCTCCTCGAGCGAGTCGGGTCGCTTCTCGAAGCGGCCCGCTTCGCATTCGTCTTCGGTTCCTTCGGAGCGCCCGGCTTCCGCGACGAGAGCGATCTCGATCTCGCCGCGGATTTCGGCCGCCCGCTCGAGCCCCAAGAGCGCTTCGTCCTTGCGTCCCGGCTCGCGGAAGTGGCAGGCCGCCCCGTTGATCTCGTCGACCTGCGCAACGCCGACCCGATCATTGCGATGCAGGTGCTCAGGACGGGCCGGCCCTTCCTCGTCCACGACGTGCTCGCTCTCGACGTCTTCCGTATGACCGCCCCCTCTCTCTACTTCGACTGGAAGATCAGCCGCAGGCCCGTCGAGGACGCGATCTGGGGGGACGCGAGACCGTGACGTACGCCTTCAACGAAGACGTCGTCCTCGCCAAGGCCTCGAACGTCCGAAAGACCGTCACGGCCATCCGCCTCGTCAACGGACCCGAGAACGACGCAGTCAGCGACTGGATCCGGATGGACGCGACGGTCCTGAACCTCCAGAGGGCCGTAGAGGCGCTCCTCGACCTGGCCAATCACCTGATTTCGGCGAACGGCTGGGAGTTGCCCCGGGACGGCCGCCACGCGTTCTCGATCCTGTCCGAGCACGGGCTCCTCTCCGGCACGGACCTCGCCCTCGCACGCGCCATGGTCGGCTTCCGGAACGTCGCGGTTCACGACTACGCCGCACTCGATCCGGAGATCGTCTGCGGAATCGTCCGCGACCGCCTCGGAGACCTCGAGCGGCTGGTCGACGACCTCCTCGCCCGCCTCGCCCCCTCGCGCGCCTGACTCTTCCGTCCGGCGCTCGCGACCCTCACCTGGCCAGCCAGACCTCGACGCCCGATGGCACCTTCGCCCACGCGGCATCGGTGGTGAGAGCCGGTACGCCGAGGTCTTTCGCGAGCGCGAGACAGGCCCGGTCTCCGAGGGAGAGGCCGGCTTTGCTCGTCCCCGCGCGAAGTCCCCCCGCTGCCCAGGCTGCCGCCTCGTCGAAGGCACGCACGTCCAGCCCGAGTCCGCCGGGAGCATCCTCCGCCTCCGGGCGGGACAAACCAGCCTCGAGGAGCTTCGCCACGACCTCGGAGAGGTTCACGGCACTCACGGCGGTGTCCTCGAGCGCCTCTGCCACCGCGGCCGCCCCGGGCTCGTCGTTCAGGAGGACGAGGATCACGGAGGCGTCGAGGACGACCCTAGCCACGCCGCCACTCCGCCCGCCGCTCCGCGATCAGCTCGCCCGGCAGGCTTCGTCCGGGCTTCACGTAGCGCCGAACCCGCGCCTGCGCGGCCTTGACAACTGCGCTCCGTGCCACGACGCGCAGCTCCCCGTCAACGCGCACGGAGGGCCCTGCAGTCCGGCGGCAAGGAAGCCCCGGAGTTCCCCGCTATCGCGCGATCCCTTCGACGCTCACCGCGCTCCTCCCCGCACCGAGCGGGGTGACCGTGACGCGGGTGCCGACGCGCTCGGTGAGGGCGGCGATGTGGGAGATGATGCCGACCCTTCGGCCGGACGCCTGGAGCGCCTCGAGGGCCGAGAGCGCCTTGTCGAGCGTGTCGGCGTCGAGCGACCCGAACCCCTCGTCGACGAAGAGCGTCTCCACGCGGGTCCGCTGCGTGGCGAGGGAGGAGAGTCCGAGGGCGAGGGCGAGCGACACGAGGAAGGTCTCGCCCCCGGAGAGGCTCTGGACGCTCCGCCGCTCGTCGCCCAGGACCGAGTCGATCATCTGCAGATCCATGTCGGTGCCCGGGACCCGCTCCAGCCGGTAGCGGCGTGCGAGGTCGTGGAGGTGCCGGTTCGCGGCCTCCACGAGCGCCTCGAGGGTGAGGCTCTGGACGAAGATCCGGAACTTCTTGCCGTCCTGAGAGCCGAGGAGTTCGTCCAGCTGGAGCCACACCTTGCTGCCGCGGTCGTGGGCGCCGATCTCCTCTTCCAGGCCGGCCAGACGGGTGCGGGCTTCGTCGTCGCTCAGGCGCGCCGCCCTCTTCGTGTCGGCGCGTTCCCGGGCCGCCGTCAGGGCAACCCGCGCCTGGGCAAGCGCGTCATCGATCGACGCCTCCTCCGGGAGGCCGGCTTCCGTTCTCCCGGTCCGAAACCGCTCGGCGGCGGCCTCCGCGGCCGTCCGCGCCTCGGCGGCACGGGCCGTGGCGCCGTCGGCCTGGGCCCCCGCGGTGGCGAGCTTCGTGGCCGCTTCGTTGTCTCTCCTCCGCGCCTCGTCGAGGAGCCAGGCGCAGTGGGCGACGAGCTTCCGGCCCTGGTCCTCGACCTCCGCAACGTTCTTCCCCTGGAGAAGGGCCTGCCTCTCCGCCCGCAGGGAGGCGAGCGCCTCCTCCTTCGAGGACGCCTCGGCCTGCGCGGCCGTCGCCTGCTCCTGGCGCGGAGCGACGGCGGAACGGGCCGAGGCGGACTCCTTCTCGGCGGCCGCGAGGTCGACACGCATCGCCTCGGCGCGCGCGGACTTCTCGCGGTAAGTGGTCGCCTCGGTGGAGAGATCGGAACGGACCCGGTCCGGGGCGGTAGTGACGACCTCTCTCAGCTCGGGCCGTCCGGCCAGGAGGGGCTGGAGCTGGCGGACCTCGCGCCCGGCGGCCTCGTCGTGCGCCTGGATTGCGGCCTGCTCGGCGTCGCGCCTCTTCTCGGCCTCCCGCGTGGCTGCGTCGACCCTCTCCTTCGCGGCCTGCTTCTCTTCGAGCTGCAACGCGAGTCGCTCCGCTTCCTGGCGGTGCTGCGTCAGCTCCGCCTCTATTTTCTCCGCCTCCGAGACCGCGGCCTTCACCGCCTGCTTCTCGTCGCGCACGGCGTCGGCGCGGGACTGGAGGAGCTCGGAGACGCCTTCCGCCAGCGGGCTCTCGGGAAGGGCCTCCGGCGAGGCGCCCGCGCGCCACCGCTCGAGGAGCTCCGCCCCCAGAGCCTCCCGCTCCAAGGCGCGCGTCCTCTCCGACTCGGCCTTGTCGGACTCGGCGGTCGCCTTCGTGGCGGCCGAGTGCTGGGTCGCGACCGCTTTCCTCTCCTCGTCCTCCAGCTCTCGAACGCGCTTCCGCTGAAGCTCGACAGCGGCCTGCACGGGCGCCCCCGCCACCGCCCAGGGATGCTCCGTGGCTCCGCAGAGCGGGCACGGCTGCCCGTCCACGAGGTCGGCCCGCTGCTCTTCGAGGTTCAGGGCGGACTCGGAAAGGGAGAGCGCCCGCCTGGCCTCCGGGAGGAGAAGCGCCAGCTCGCCGAGCCGCGCGGAGGCGCCCGTCTCCTCGGCCCGGGCCGTCTTCGCCTTCTCCTCGGCGCCGGCCGCGCTCCGCACCGCCTGGAGCCGGTCCGTCTCCGCGGCGGTCGCCCGCTCGTAGAGGTCCCGGAGTCCGGCCAGGCCCCTCTCCCGCGAGGCCAGCCGGTCGAGACGTTCGCGATGGGAAGCGAGAGGAATCTTCTTCAGCCTCGCGTCGGCCTCGCTCCGGGCGGTCGTCGCCGCGGTCAGCCGCTGCCGCGTCTCGTCCACCGCCGCACCCGCAGCCGCCGCAGCCTGGTTCGCAGACTCCAGTGCACGGACCGCATCGGCGTGCCTCTTCGTCGTCGAGGCCCGCTCTTCGGCGATCCGGATCAGCTCGCCGAGGCTCGCGTCGACCTGCTCCCACCGGGCGGCCGCCTCTCTCGCAGCGGTGTTCCCGGCGAGCCACCCCTCCAGGGTCCCCACGTCCTCGCGCAGCCGGCGTTCGGTCCCGTCGCGCTCGAGCAGTGCCTTCCGCGCCTCGTCGAGCTTCCCGCTCGCCGCCGCGGCCGCGGACTTCGCCTCCTCGAGGGCCTTCCCGGCGCCGCTCACCCGAACGTCCAGCTCGCGGGCCTTCTCGATCTCGGGCTTCTTCGACTCGAGATCTGCCGTCACCATGCCGAGCGTGTCGGCCGCCGCGACGACTTCGTTCTGCGTCTCCTCCTTCTTCCTTCCGGCCGCCTCCGCCTCGCCAGCGGCTTTCGAAGAAACCTCCGCGTGCCTCTTCGCCTCCTCCTCGCTCTCCTTCGCCGCCGTCGCCTGACGGGCCAGCTCTTCGAGAACCTTCCCCCGCGACTCGTACGTCGCCACGTCGGCCGCAGCCGCGACGGTCTCCAGCTCGAGGCGCTCCCGCTCCTCGGCGGACAGGACCGTGACGCTCGCTCGCTGGGCCTCCAGCTCCCGGAGCCGGTCCTTCGCTTCTTTCGCCTTCCGGTGGGCGGCGACGGAGATCCGCTCGTAGATCTCGGCGCCTGTGAGGCGCTGCAGAAGGATCGACCGCTCGTCGGCGTTCGCCTTCAGGAAGTCTGCGAAGTCGCCCTGCGCGAGGAGGACCGACTTCCGGAACTGGTCGAAGGTGAGGCCGAGCTTGTCCTCGATCGCGCCCAGGGTCTCGGTCTTCGTGCCGCCGGCCGTCTGGCCGACCGTGAGGTCGACGAGCGACAGGTTCTGCTTCTGGACCCTCCCGCCCTTCTTCCCGCGCGCCCGGGCGACCGTCCACGTGGCCCGCCACCGGTGGTCGTCCCGGCCGACGAAATCGACCTCGGCGAGGGCGTCCGTCGCCCCGCGGCTCATCAGGGAGCGGACGTCGTTCGCCGGGAGGCGCTCGGCGTCGCCCGCCCGGCCGATCTCGGGGCCGCCTCGCGCGTCGAGACGCGGGGTCGCGTCGAAGAGGGCGAGGCAGAGCGCGTCGAGGAGCGTGCTCTTCCCCGCGCCCGTCGGTCCGGTGATGGCGAAGAGGCCGGAGCTCTTCAGCGGCTCGGTCTCGAAGTCGAGCGCGAATTCGCCCGAGAGGCTCGCGAGGTTCTTCCCGCGGATGGCGAGGATCTTCACGACCGCTCCTCCTGCGACGCCACGTCGACGAGCTCGTGGAAAGCCGCCTCCAGCTCGGCGGGCACCGGTTCGGAGCTCCCCCGCTCCCACAGCTTGTGGAAGACCTTCTCCGGCGTGAGGTCCGAGAGCGACTTCCCGGATCCCTCGGCAAGCGGCTCGCCGGAGCCCGTCCTCTGCGGCGTGATCTTCACGAGGCGCGCGTCCCGCCCCTCCAGCGCCTCGGCGATCTCACCCTGGTAGCCGAACTCCGACCCCTCGAGCCGGATCCGCACCTCCAGCCAGGGGCGAAGGTCGGGTTCCCCCGTCGCTCGGGGGGGAGCGGGCGGAAGCTTCGCGAGGCGCGCGAGGACCTCGGGGAGCGGCGCAGGCTCGTCGGGAAGGCGGAGGATCGGAACGCTCCGCGGCACGCGAACGGCCGTCACCCCCTTGCACGTCCCGCCCTCCAGCTCCACGAGGCAAACCTGGTGCGGATAGACGTCCTCGTCGAGGGAGAGCGGCAGAGGCGAGCCGGAGTAGCGGACGCTGCTGCGCCCGCCCACCTGCTGGGCGAAGTGGAGGTGGCCGAGCGCGACGTAGTCGACGTCGTCCGGGAAGACGTCGACCGGCAGCGGGTGCTGGTTTCCTCCCAGGATCTTCCGCTCGCTCTCGTCCGAGAGCCGCATCCCCTCCACGAAGCAGTGGCCCGTTGCGAGGAGGGCCTGACCGGCCTTCCGCTTCGCGCGGGCGGCGTCCAGCGCGCCCAGGTAAATCTCGCGGACGCCGTCCACGACGCCAGTCGGCGTCGACTCGCCTCCGGGCAGATCGCCCAGCCTCAGGAACGGGACGGCCGCCACCCACGCTGCAATCTCGCCCCCCGGGCCGGAGGAACGCTCGCTTAGCGGAACGACGAGCCGCTCGACGTCGATCTCCCCCTCGACGCGCGGGAGGAATCCCACGACGTGGACCGAGAGGGCCGCCAGGACCGGTGCGGGCGCCTCGAGCCTCGCCGGCGAGTCGTGGTTGCCCGCGACGACGACGACCTGCAGGCCCCGGCATCGGCGGCTCGCCTCGGCCAGGAAGCCGTACCAGAGGGCCAGCGCCGAGGCGGGCGGGTTTGCCCCCTCGAAGACGTCGCCGCAGACGAGAAGGGCGTCGACACTCTCCCTCTCGAGGAGGTCGAGCAGCCAGTCGAGGAAGGCCCGGTGCTCCGCCTCGCGGTCCCGGTCGTAGAGGACGTGCCCCAGGTGCCAGTCGGCCGTGTGGACGATCCGCATCACTCCTCCGTCGGTCCCGCCGGGATTCCGCAGTCCCTGCTCTCGTCGAGGTGTCTCACGGCCTCATGATCGCCCGAGGGGTCGGACACCTGGCGTCCCGGTAGGGAAAGGGCTCCCGCCGAAGAGCAGCGCAGCAGGTCGCAGGCCCGGGCCAGCGCCCGGACCCGCTCCCGGAGCTCCTCCTGCGTCAGCACGATTTTCGGCACCGTCGACTCGCCGACGAGCGCTCCGTCGGCGTCGAGGCTCGCCCAGGCACGAAGGGCAAAAGGGCGCGAATCCCGATGGCCATACTTCTCGAACGCAACGCGGGCTCCGCCAACTTCGCGTCTCACGAGCTTCGCGAGGTTCGCGTCCTCGTTTTCTAGCATCAGGTTCGGTTCTTGGAGGCTCGGCATGGGCACTTCGGCCGTCAGGGTCAGTCCTCTCGCCGACGACTCTTCCTGCACGGTCGACGAGCTCGTCGTCAGCCTGGCCGACGGGCGGGTGCTTTCGGTTCCCCTCGCGTGGTTCCCCCGGCTCCTGGACGCAACCGCGGAGCAGCGGAAGAACTGGGAGCTTCTGGGCAACGGTGAATGCATCCACCGGCCGGACGTGGACGAGGACCTGAGCGTCGAGGGACTCCTGAGTGGTACGCCGGCCCCTGCCAGACGCTGAAGGTTCGGGCTTTCCCCGTCCTGCCCTCTCCGCGAGGGACACATCCGACTTCCGGTTCGCGAGGTCGCGGGTGGCCACGGCGACGACGAGCTGTTCGGTGGCCAGTCAGGCCCGCGCGGTCACCGCCACCGCGGGTGTCATCTACGTCCTCGGCGGGCCGGGGTCACCCCAGCACCTGCGACCGAGGCAACCCGGCAGCTGATCCTTCACTCGGGGTGTGCCGGGTGGATCGGGGCCAGGTCCGGAAACCTATTTGCCCGCCGGCGGTTCCCAGAGCTCGACTTTGTTCCCTTCCGGATCGAGGACCCACCCAAAGCGGCCGAACTCCGACTCGTCGACCTTGTCGATGACGTTGCAGCCCTCTTCGCGCAGGAGGGCGAGCAGCCCGTGAAGGTCCGCGACCCGATAGTTCACCATGAAGGGCGACGTGCTCGGGGCGAAGTAGTCGCTCCCTGCGCCTGTGATGTTCCAGATCGTAGTGCCCGACACGGGGTTGCCGTCGGCGTCGGTCCATGGAAATGCGGCGCCGCCCCACTCCTGAACGTCAATTCCGAGATGTTCCTTGTACCAGGTGCGCAGGGCACCGGGATCCTGAGCCTTGAAGAAGATTCCGCCAATGCCAGTGACTCTCCGCATGTGACCCTCCTCAGCGCCGAAGACGCCAGATAGTAACGTGCCGAGGCGTCCGCTCAGCCCCGCAGGATCTTCTCCATCGGCCTGCCCCTGGCGAGCTCGTCGATCAGCTTGTCGAGGTAACGGATCTTCCTCATCAGCGGGTCTTCCACGTCTTCCACGCGAACGCCACACACGACGCCCTTGATGAGCGAACTTTTCGGATGCAGGGCTGGCGCTCGCTCAAAGAACGTCTCGAAGTCGCTGCCCTGCTCAATCTGCTGCTGCAGCCCCTCTTCGCTGTATCCGGTCAGCCAGCAGATGATCCGGTCAACCTCCGCCTTCGTGCGGGCCTTGCGCTCCGCTTTCTGAACGTAGAGGGGATACACGCTCGCGAAGCTCGTGGCGAAGATGCGGTGCCTGGGCATCGTGCCTCCTTGTGCCTCCTTGGGTCAGGTGACGCGCGGGCCGGCGTCGTCGGTGAACTGCGGGTTGCGCGCGAAGCCGAGCGCGTCGAAGAAGGCCATCGACCTCGGGAGATCGGCGACCGGGAGGTTGATGAATAGCTGCGTTCCCACGGAGCTCTCCTTCGTCTCGTCGATCGTGCCGCGGTGTGGTGCGGCAATCCCCTCGTCACCGCGTCATCAGCGCGAACACGCCCCAGCCCAGGTATTCACGCGTGTAAGCGGCGTAGCGCCCGGGTTCCGAGGTCAGCCTGGAACGAACCTCCTTCGCGAGCTCGTCGTCGGGATTGTCTTCGAGCCATCGGCGCATGGTGAGCCACTTCGCCGCCTCGTACCTGTCCCAGCTGTCCTGGTCTGCCAGGACCATTTCCACGACGTCCCAGCCGAGGCGGCCGAAGGACGCAAGGAGCTCCGGAAGCAGGAGGAAATCGGAGATCGAGCCGGCGAGACACCCCCTGGCGACATCGTCCGTCGGCGGTGACTGCCGCCAGTAGGGCTCGCCGACGAGGAGGATCCCTCCGGGGCGGAGGCTCTGCGCCAGAAGCTCGATGGTGCCGGCGACTCCTCCGCCGATCCAGGTGGCACCGAGACAGGCTGCCACACCGGCCTTCTCCTCAGAGACGAAGCCGGCAGCATCGCCATGGATGAACTGGACGTGGTCGGCGACGCCGAGCTCCTCGGCGCGGCGCTTCGCCTGCTCGGTGAACAGCTCGCTCATGTCGACGCCGGTGCCGGTGACGCCGTAGTCGCGTGCCCAGGTGCAGAGCATCTCGCCCGAGCCGCTGCCGAGGTCGAGCACTCGGGTCCCCGCTTCCAGACGCAGCGCCGTGCCGAGAGTGGCGAGCTTCTCGGGGGTGATCGGGTTGTGGATGCGGTGAGCGCTTTCAGCGATGTTGAAGATCCGCGGGATGTCCACTGCGAAGGGCCTCCTTACGGGAGCGAGTGGATTCGGTCAGCGGGAGGGACTGACTGAGGCTTCACGGCCACAGCCGGAACGCTATGACTGCAAGCGCTTTCCGGTTGCGCATGATTCGACGAGGCGCGATAGACGACGGGCCCGAGTGTCTGGCTTCCTGGAGCTCGCGACCCAGCGGATGACGGCTCGGCGATAGCTCGGTGGTGTTCCGTTGAAGAACTGCCACGCGGCAGGAGATCCTTTGAAAATCGCCAGTTCCTGCGCAGTGAAGGCTGGAGAGGCCCCTTGCTCGTAGGAATAGACGCGCGATCTGTGATCTGCGCGATGACAGTAGGCGAGCATACCGGGCGGCTGCATGCGGCCCTGGGAGACGAGGACTTCCACCTTCGCGATGTTGATGGCGCTCCAGTTCGAGTCTGGTCTGCGCGGTGTGAACCGAATCTGGTAGGACTCGTCGTCGATGCGCTTGCGAACCCCATCGATCCAGCCGAAGCAGAGTGCTTCATCGACCGACTCGGACCAGGTGAGGCTGGGCCTGCCAGACGCGACCTTGTAGAAGCCGACGAGGAGTTCGGAGGCTGTGGATCCGTGACGAGCCAGCCACCTACGGAATGCTCCGGGCGTTGGGAAGAAGAGAGGCGTGGGAGGCGCGATGGGCTTTGACATATTCGGCCTGAATAATCTTAGACGCCTATGGCCTGGCAGACGGACACGGAGTTCGAGTCGCATCGCGCAAGCTTCAGCAGGAACGTCCTTCGCTTCGTAACGGTGTGGGAGGGGGGCGGCGGTCACCTGCCGCCGCCCCCTATCTTTACTTGCTTCGGTTCACCGAGTGTCAGTAGGCGTTCTCCAACGCAACGGCGAAGTCCTGCCGCAGATTCGTCGTACCGCGCGGGTCCACACCGTCTGCCGAGATCGCCGGCGCCGTCACCCGGATCGTCAGCGATGTCAGACCGAGCGGCAGGCCGTTTCCCTTGCCGAGAGCGTCGATGACCACCCTCTCGAGGTTGTTCGTGTGGTCACTCGAGGCCGGAGGGTTCCGAAGCGAGAACTCCCTGCTCCCGAATACGTTCCCCCTCCACGTATACGTGGCGCAGTCCGCGATGCCGATCACTTCCAGGTCGAGGTCGTTCACCAGGACGCTGTCGGCCGCCATTCCCACAGTCGACGCCCGGTCGGTCCATGCGAGGGCGATCCGTCCGGGCCGAGAGGGGTCCTTCACGGTCACCGTCGTTTGCCACGAGCTCCCCTGCGTGAGGGCCGCTCCCTGTTCGACGAACCTTTAGTGTTCGCCCTTCTGCCTGAAATAGCGGTCGAGCGAGACGCCGCCCCATCCCTGGTACCTGTTCGGGGCGGGGACCATCTGGACGCATCCCGGCCAGCAGTCGACGACCACCTGGCCGGAGGCCGGATCGAGGTGCTCCCAGCAGCACCCGCCCGCCGCGGCGTCCCTGTAGGTGACGAGGCTCTGTGCCCCGATGTTCAGGACGGCGCGCGTGAGCGCCGGTGACGGGGAATTCAGGCCTGTCGGGTCGAGCCAGCCGCGGACGAGGGCGACGACGCCCGTCACCACGGGCGCCGCGAAGCTCGTGCCGGAGGCGAACTGGTAGTCCGTCCCGTCGATCCATTCGGTGCAATCTCGAATCGGGCTCGGGCAGGCCAGGGTCCGCGCGGCGCTCAGCGGGCCGTAGATCCTGTTTCCCGGGGCAACGACGTCGGGCTTGACCCTCCCGCCTTCGTTGCCCAGTCGACTCCTCAGGGAGATCTCGTGAGTGTTGTCCGCTTCCGCAGAGGTCTGACCTGGGCACCCCTCCTGCGACGGTGCGACCTGGTTGTACGTCTCGGTCGCTCCGACGGAGATGATGTTCTTGGCGATGGCCGGCGACAGGATCTTGTTGTCGTTCAGGTCCGCTTTCGGGACGTTCCCGACCGAGACGACGTGAGTCGCAGCCAGGTCCGCGCCCGTCCGGACGTCGTGCTGACCGGCCTCCTCACCGAAGTCGAAATCGAGAACCGCCTGCGTCCTCGCGCTCTGGTCCATGAGGACGTCCGACGACCCGTAGCTGACGACAGGCAGGTTCCAGCTGTGATTGTAGAGAGACGCTGCGGCTCCGGCCTCCCCGGCGGGCGAAGTCGCGGTCACGGGCTGGCTCATGACGACCATGGAGTACTTCAGCGACAGGGCCGCGGCCACCAACGATCCATTGCCGTCCTCGTTCGGGTAGACCCTGGCTGGCCAGGTCGAAACCGGGCGGCAGACGCGGTCTTCCATCGTCTTGCTCATGGCGATGCGGGCTCCCGGGGCCACTCCCATCCCGAACGAATAGGACTCCGCATCCCGCGTGCCGGCGCCAGGCGTCCGTCCGAAGCCCGCAGCAATCGCCGTCGTGAGGCTTCCGTGGAGGTAGAAGTCGCTCCCCTTGAGGTCGTCCTCGCCCGGATGGCCCGTGAAGTCCAGGAAGTCGAGGATGCTCCTCCGATTCCCCGGAAGGGTCAGGCTGCAGGCGCCGGTATCCGGATCGATCAGGTCGGGCGGGCAGGCGCTCGAGACCGAGGGCCTGTCGCCGACCCCCGTGTCCAGGAAGGCGATCGTCTGGTTCTCGGGATGGACGAGGTTCCGGATGTTCCCGAGATAGTCCGACCAGAAGGGGTCTGCCGCGTTGTTCGGCGGCAACGCTCGCGGCCAGGCGGTTCCGGGCACCTGATAGGCGCCCGCCACGACGCGGTTGCTCCTCTCGTCGGACGGAGCGGCCACCGAGACCTCCCGCGCGACGGAGATGACGTCCGGGAACGAGCTGAGGTAGGTCGCGTCACTCCGGGTCAGGACGACCCCGTAGGCGACGGTGAGGCCCGTGTCGTACACGATCGGCGGGGTCCTGCCGAGGCTCCGCTCCAGCAGGCGGTAGGTGGGCGACCCCGGGACGTTGAGGAGGACGACCGTCGTGAAGGCCGGGCGGTCGGTCTCGTCTCCTGGAAGCGGGTCGTCGATGAGGTGGCGCTTGATGCCGTGGGGAATCTCCAGGGCGGAGACGACGTACGTCGCCCTCTGAAGAATCGCGTCAATGCCGTCCCTCGGCCCGTACACCTGGTACGTCATAGGGCCGAGCGGCTCTCCGAGAAACAGGCCTTCGGCCTCGAGGCCGGCTCTTCATTCCTCCCGGAGGAAGCTCTTTAAGGTGAGAGCTCACTGCCCGACGGCCGAGAAGGAGTCGACCTCCGTCCTTCCGGGGAAGTCGGCCTGGAAACTCTGCGTGTCGACGTCGTACGTCGCCTTGGCGAAGTCGATCCGACGCGCTTGCGGGAACGGCTCGATCGTCGCGAGCCCGGTCCTTTCCATCTCCGAAAGGGCGGCTCGCTCCGCTGCGTCGCGCGGCAGCGCGACGCAGTGCTCGCCGTCGCAATAGCGCTCGATCGCCCGAAGTGCGCTCGTCATCTGAAGCGCGTCCGAGGCGCTCGTACCAGCCGGGCGGACGATGTAGGTCCGCGCCCCCGCGGCATCGGGCCAAGCGCCAGGTGCGCTGTGGCTCGCCAGGAGAAGAGCCGAAAGGGACAGGGCCGCGGCTTTCAGGCTGAGCCCGAGGACGTTCTCTCTCATGGTATGCCCACTCCTTCTCGAGTACGGGTGGAGCAGATCTCGCGACGCGCTCACGGCGTCACCGGGGGGTCGCTTCGAAGTCGGCGCTCGGTGACGGGCCGACCCCCACGTTGACGGTCCGGTCGATCGGGCTGAAGGTGTACGCCGCGCTCACGGGAGTGACCGTGTAGGCACCCGCGGCGAGACCGCCGATCGAGTAGAACCCGTCCCTGTCCGTCGTGCCGGTCGCCGGGCCGACCGGGCCCGGGCTGGTCGTTCGGGCCGCCTGGACCGTGATTCCGGCCACTCCATCTCCCGACCGAAGCGCGACCCTTCCGGAGATGCTGTAGGTCGGGGGAATCAGAGCGAAATCGACGCCGAACTCGTTTCCGCCGCTGATCGTCCTCGTCGCGCTTGCCGGGGAGAACTGGTGGCCACCCTTGAGGTACGGAGTGACGACGTAGGTGCCGTTCGACAGCCCCGCGATCGTGTAGGCGCCGGAGGCGTTGGTCGTGGCCGAGACGGAGCCGGCGGTCACCACGACTCCGGGCTGACCCACGCCCAGCAACGTGACGGTGCCGGAGATGCGGAACGTCTGAACGGCCGCGGTGAAGTTGACGCCTGAGATGTCGGCGCCCGCTATCGTCTGGAAAGACAGCTCCGGGCTGAGGACGTAGCCGTTGAGCGCCGCTGCAACCGTGTACGGCCCGTTCTCCAGCCCTTCGATCGTGTAGGCCCCGAAGGGATCCGTCAAAGCCGGTGTCGCGTTCGCCGAGACCCTCACACCGCCGAGCCCCACCCCGCCGAGCGTTACCGTTCCGAAGATCCGGTAGGTCTTCGGCCTCGCGATGAAGTCGATACCCGTGAGGTCGGCGCCCTCTATCGTGAACTCCGCCTTCTCCGGAGAGAAGTCGTAGAGGGCGTGCGTCGGCGTGACCCCGTTCGACTCGTTCGGAAGGCCGGGGATCGTGTAGCTCCCGTTCGGGCCGGTGAACACCGGCGGGCCGACGTCCGGTGTCATCAGGACGCCCTGGAGCCCCGTGCCGTTCAGCCACACGGTTCCGGAGACCGAGTGCGTTGCTGGCGCGACCGTCAGGTCTGTGATGGACACGTTGTTCGAAACGTCGAGCTCGTACTCATCCGTCTCCACGCTCGTGACGTTCCTGATCGGGCCCGCAGCGGAGGGGGTCGCGACGATGACCACCGTCGTTGGCGCGGTCACTGTCCCGAGGGCACAGACGACCCTCCTGTCGCACGCGAGGGTGCAGGCAGCGCTTCCCGAGGTGAAGGTCGTGCCCGCCGGCAGGACGTCGGTCAGGATCACGTTCGTCGCGCTCGTCGCGCTGCCCGCGGCGACCTCTATCCGGTGCGTGTAGGTGATCGCGCTCCCCGCCATCGGGCTGGCGGGCTCGGTCGTCGTCGAGATCGCCACATCCACTTCCTGCGCCTGCGCCGTGTCTGGTCTCAGCGCCGCGAGGAGTGGCGTTACCGAAATGCACACCAGGATCATTCTTCCGGCTGTCGTCTGCATTTCCTTTCTCAACACTCAAGAGACCTGTCGATCGCCGGAGCCCTGCCCGGGAGGCGGCCGCGAGCGCGGCTCCACACAGGGGACCCCTGCGATCGGAATGGACTTCGGGGTGTCTCGCTCCCGGGACGGATCGTCTTCGAGCTGCACACACCTCTCCTTTCCAGAGGGAACGTCTGGAGAGCGAGCCCCAGGCCTCGCAGCGGGCCGTGGACCGCTTCCGGCTCCACGAGCCCCACCCCCTCGAGGGCCTCACGAATTTCCCCCTCGCTCGTGAACAGCCACAAGTACTGCCCTTCCTCCCGGGAAGCTGTTCTCTCAACGCCGCGCGGTTGGCCTTCAGCTGGTGGACAGTGTCGGCGAACGACTGCGCGCCGCTCATGGCCTCCAGGATGATCCCGTGGAAGCCGGCGCGAGGCTTGTCGAAGGTGACGAGGGCGTCGAAGCGGCGCGGGAGGACGACCCCGTGGCGCGCGAGGGCGCTCACGCACGGGGCGCCCAGCTCCTCGTCCGAGAGGCGCTCGCCCCCTTTCCTCGACCTTCCTCAACAGCTGGCTGACGCGCGCCGACGTCACGCCGAACCGCTTGCCGATCTCCACGCCGGAGGCCCCCGTCAGGCGTCGCGCCAGCGTGACCGCCACAGCCCGCTCGTCGCCCCGGCGCCACGCCTCGCTCAGCTCCTCCTCGGCGATCCCGAGCTCCTCCGCCACCGCCGCGATCACCTCCGCCAGCCCGAAGAAGCCGACCTGCCTCTGCGTCCGTGGTATTGCCCTCGGCAGATCCACCCCCTCGTCGTCCAGCCGCCGCCTCATCTCCAGCACGAACTCGGGCCCCCCGAGGAAGACCTGCCCCGTCACGTCGTCCATCGGCGATCCTGCGCCCTGGCCTTCCGCCACGAACCGCCGGTACCCCTCGCGCGCCTGGCCGGCATCCGTCCCCTTTATCCTTAAGCCCTGACCCCGAGGCCCCTCGGCGTCGCGCACGCTTGACTCCGACCGCTAAACGCGGTCATATGACCGCTAATGGCGGTCACATCACCCTTCGGCTCCCGGAGCCGAACCCGTCTCCTGATCGCCCTGGAGCTTCTCGGGCAGACGTACCCCCGAGAGCTGGCGCGCCTTCTGGGCTCTTCGTTGTCGGCGACGCAGAAGGGGCTCGAGAGCCTGGAGCGCGACGGCCTCGTCGCGGGCCGGCTGGTCGGGCGGACCCGGGTGGTCCAGCTGAACCCCGCGTACTTCGCCCTGAAGGAGGTCCGCGCGCTCCTCGGCAGGCTCGTCGAAGCCGATCGCGAGCTGGAGTCGAGGATCGCCGCTCTTCGCCGCAGGCCCCGGAAGACCGGGAAGCGGCTATGAGGATCACCGCGCAATCCACCCTCGAGCACGTCGCGGCAGTCCTGGCTGGCGCACTCCGCGGAGCCGGGATCAGGGCCGTGCTGACCGGTGGAGCGTGCGCGACGATCTACTCGGCAGGCGGGTACCAGTCCGAAGACCTCGATCTGATCCTCCAGTCCTCACCGACGCAACGATCTCTCGACGCGGCGATGGCCAAAGCAGGGTTCGCGCGGAACGGCGACTACTACGAGCACCCGCGAACCTCGTTCTTCGTCGAGTTCCCTCGGGGCCCCCTGGCGATCGGGACCGACACCTCGATCGCGCCGGTCGAGGTGCAGGTGGAGGGCGTCCCGGTCCTGCTCCTCTCGGCCACCGATTCCTGCAGGGATCGGCTCGCGGCGTTCTACCACTGGAGAGACCGCCAGGCCCTCAGGGCAGCCGTCGCGACCGCCACGAATCACGCCCTCGATCTCGCGAAGATTCGCGACTGGAGCCGGCGGGAAAGGGCGGTCGAAGGGTTTGAGGAGTTCCTGCGCACCCTGGAGGCTGCCAAGGGCGCCTCCCGTCGCTCCGGGCCGCGTGGTCCGCGCTGAATTCACGGGCCTGCCCCTACCGCCTCCCCCACCTGCCCCGGCACGCCCGCCAGCCTCGCCAGGTCGACCGTCATGACCCGGACTACGACGCGCGGCGCTCCCCCTCCCTGAATCACGAAATCGCGCTGGAGGCCGGGGCGGCCGACCGCTGGGTGGTGCGGGTAGATGAGGACGGCGCTCCCGGTGGCGTATCGGTGGGCGTACGCGAGCACCTGGTAGACGTCCTCCCCCGAGACGCCGAGGTCCGCCGACTGCGCGTCGAGGCGCTTCCACTTCGTGTCGGCGACGACACGGGGGCTCCGCCCTTTCCGCAGGAGGATGTCCGGCGTCAGCCGGAACGTCCGTCGCCTCGTCGACGCCTCTTCGGCGAGATGGACGGACCCCTCTCCTTGCAGGTCGACGTCGAGGCCCTTCGGCTCGAACACCTCCTGGCAGACGCGCCCCGAAGAGGCAGCGGAACTCGAGGCGCTGCGCAGCCTGACGGCTCGCCTGGGAGGGCCAGGGGACCTTGCCGCGGAGGATGGAGAGCACCTCGTCGTGCGCCACGAATTTCTGCCGGAGCCCGAACCGGACCGCCTCGAAGAGCCGCCGGCAGTAGAGCCGGGCGAGGACGCAGTTCGGGGCCTGCCCCCCGGAGCCCTTCGGCGAGAGGAGCTCCGCCAGGGCCGGACACACTTCACCGCCTCCTGATCCATCAGGTGATGTAGTGGGCCGCCGCGATCGCGTAGTCCGTGTCTCTCGCGTCGGGGTGGGCAGCCCTGTAGGCCTCCCTTACGGCCGGGAGCGTGTCGCGCCCGCTGACGTCGATCTCCGCTGCGAAATTGTGGAAGACGTAGCCGTGCTTCCATGAGAAGGCCACGATGTGTCAAGAGGCGCGAGATCGGTCTCCCCGGGTTTCGAGTCCTGTCGCCCTGCTTCCATCCGCACTCGTTGGGCCCCCGGGGCGAAGGCCTACCGCTTATCCTTTATCGCTAAGCCCTGACCCCGAGGCCCCCGCAACGGAGGGGCTATGCCGGCGAAAGCGAGGATGTCGTCGGTAACGACGACGTCCGGTTCGCCCACGAGCGGGTCACCGAAGGCGACGTCGACGCCGAACGGCCGACCGTGGATCATGCCCGCGAGCCGGCACTCTGTGCGATAGCGGAAGCCGTCGTAGCGCACCCCTTCGTTCCGGATCTCTGGGTGGTCCGCGCCCGGGCGAGCCGAAGCTCGAGGACGAGCAACTGGCGGCGCCGGGCGAAGTTGACGCCGGTGCTCGACGAGGACCGGAGCCGTTGTTCGAGGGCCTGCTTGAAGGCCAGAGGCGTTGCGTACGGGCGAGCGGTCATCGCGCGCCTGCCCTCCGACCCCGGCTGCCGGGCTCGGCAAGAAGCCGAGATTCATCCTTCACGGAAACAATCCCGCGCCGACGCGCCTGGAGGATCCCTTGTCGCACGAGGTCCGAGGCGACGTCGGCCTCGATGCAGTCTCGAAGGGTCCGGAGTGGCGCTGTGACGGGCACCGCCGAGTAGCTGGCGCGGTCACCGTCGCCGACGTCGGCGAAGTGAAGCAGGAGGCCGGCTGGAACTCGGAGCCGATGCCGGCGCCAGCTCGAGGGCACCGTCATGTGGACCTTTAGCCCCGGCACACATCCTCGTCGCGCTCCCGGGTCTACCGGGCTAGAAGTCGTGATCCGTGAAATGGCGGAAGAAGCCGTCGTTCGACAGGTTGTCGACCGTCACGGCGGCCGCCTCGAAGTAGAAGTAGCTCGATACGGCGGTGGCGCGGATGCTCCCGCCGGGCGATCCGATCCGGAAGCCGTCGAGCGAGACCTGGGTTGCCGAGTATGCGTAGACGGTGACGTCCTTCTGCCCGATCGGCACTCCCCTCTCGTCGAACACGTACAGCCGCACGACGCCGGTGCCCGAGTACGGGTTGAAGACGATGACGTTCGTCCTCTTCCGGTCGTTCTGCTCCACGCCCGTGATCGCGCCGTACTTCGAGGACGAGATCGTGTTCCCGAACGTCGAGACGAGGCCGGTGGAGTACTCCCCCCCGTTCTCGGCCGTCGTGTAGGTCTGCGCCCATGACGACAGCTCCCGGCAGGACGAGGTCACGGTGGAGCGGGAGCTGTCGACCTTCAGGTAGAGCGTCGCGCCGCCCGTCTGCCCGAACTCGTTCACGACGTCGGGGATGATTCCGAAGCCGCCGGCTGGGATCGTGTAGAGGAGGCCCTTCTCGCTGCCGTTCGAGGTGCCGTTCGGCAGGCTGTAGACCGCGAATGCAACCTCGCCGCTCGTCCCCGCGCACGGGGCCATCACGTAGAGGTTCGTCCGGTAGAAGCTGCCGAACCGGCCCGCCGCGTGCGCAGCGCCGAGGATCCAGTTCTGGCTCCAGGAGCTGTCGAGACCGAAGGTGAGGGCGTGCCGCGTGTCCGGATGTGCCGGCCCAGCCTCGGCCATCGCAGGGGCCGGGCCGAGGAAGGAAACCTGGGCCGTGGCGGGAATCGGCGCTCCCGAGAGGAGCAGCACGCCGAGAAAGGCAGGGAACATCTTGTACTTCACTCTTCCTCCGTTCGCCTGGCCGACGCTGACCCGGGGGGCCGCCCTTTGGGTTCTCGGGTCGAACCAGGCCGCAAACGAAAGGAATGTGCGCCCGTGACGGCGACAGATGGTGTCCGTACTCCCGAACGATCCTGCGAAGCCTTCGTCGACGGCCCGGAGTAGAACCGAGTGACTTATCAGGAGATCCGTTCGCGTCCGGCAGCTGCCAGCACGGCCGGTCGGAGTCCGTCGAAGTCCAGGCCGTCTCCTGCAAGCGCGACGAGGCTCTTCAGCGTAATGGAGTACTGGCTGCGCGTCCGCTCATCCAGGCCCCGCGTCGGAAGGACGAAGGCGCGCCACTTGGCAACGTCGAGCGGGTCGATCGTCGCCTGATCGGTGTGATCGAGCAGGGCGAACACGCAGACGTCTGCCCAGTGCCAGAAGTCGTGAAGAGATCGTCCGAGCGGGACCCCGCCGCGGTGGACGGACTCCAGTCCGGACTTCGGCGTCGCCTGCAGCCGCGGGAGGCAGCCGACAGCATCTCGACTCACACTTTGACCCTCCCTCACCATTCGATGCCCGCGGGTCCGAGCTTCTCGTATTCCGTCTCTGCATCTCGTCGCTTCACGAATGCGATCAGCTTCGGGAGCCGCGGAAGGAATTCCGTGCACCAGCGCTCGCAGAAGTCGTCACAGCGGAACCCGTCTGGCGGTTCGTGGCGGCACGTCTCGAGGAAGAGGCGCCGGGCAACACGCGCCAGCTGCTCGTTCCACTGGAGCCAGGGGTCCTTGATCCACCCGCGCTGAATAGTGAAGAAGACGAAAAGGAGCTCCTCGAGAGGCCGGTCGTAGTTCTCCAGACTGAAGAAATCCTTCAGGAGGGAGTCCCTGAACACCCCCTCCGCTTCGTCGTTGCAGCGGGATGACCCGGCCCTCGCTCTGGCCTTCAGCCAGGCGTACCCGTCAAAGCGGAGGGCGCAGGCCGTGTAGATCGATCCTTCCTTCTCGTCCTCGGGCCTCCAGCCGCAGCCTCCGAGTCCCTTCCCCGGCTCCACCAGCCCTGCGGCGACGATGGCCTCCCGAATCTCCTCCTCGCTAGTGAACAACCAAAGATCGTCGCCTTCCTCCCGTTTCGTGGCGGCCAAATGCGTCTCGTACGGAGCGAACGCCTTCGCCCTGTCTCCCCCGCCCTCCACCACGCCCCAGATGACGAGCGCCCCGGGAAGCTGTTCCCTCAGCGCGGCGCGGTAGGCCTCGAGCTGGTGGACGGTGTCGGCGAAGGACTGCGCGCCGCTCTTGGCCTCCAGGAGGATTCCGGAGAAGCCGGCTATGGGCCTGTCGAAGCGAACGAGGGCATCGAGGCGGCGCGGGAGGACGACCCCGTGCCGCTCGAGGGCGCTCACGCAGGGGGCGCCAGGCTCTTCGTCCGAGAGGCGCTCGCCCCCGTGCCAGCCCTGGTAGAAGCACGTCATGCCTGGGAGGCGGATGCCGGCGAGGTTCTCGCCGTCGCCAAGGAGGCGGATCTGCCCGCTTGGGCCTTGAAGCGCGTCGAGGAGACGGACGACGCAGAGAAGCTCGAAGACCGACTCGCGCCCCGAGGGGAGCGGCAGGCGGTCGATGCTCTCCAGCCGGCCGAGGAGCCAGCCGCGGATCTCGCGGTTCCACTCCTCCGGGACAAACTGAGGCATCGGGGCCACAGCCGTTCCTGTCGGCTGACGATCAACCTCTCGTAGTCGTCGTGCGATCCGATCCAGAACCAGACGATCTCGTCGCCTGCGACGATCCCGAGGGCGCGGAAGTGGATGCCAACGCGGACGGAATAGATCGGCCGCGTGGCGTGGACGGGCTTGAATCGCAGCCCGGGGTGCTGGGGATTGAACCGGAACTGTGCGTACGCCCGGCGAGCGCCTCGTCAGCGAGCGTGTCGAGAGTCGACTGCGACTTCGCGAACGACGATGCCCAGTGGCCCTCGTCGGTCAGCTCGGCCAGCAGCCACGCCGCGACCTCCTCCTGCTGGGGAGGGGGCAGCTTCGAAATCTCGGCGAGAGCCTTTTCGAGAAGGGCGGTCACGGCATCGGCCTCCGGCCCGAGTTTACGGCCCCGGGCAAGCTCTCCCGTCCTTCAGGAAGCCGAGCGCCTCGTCGGCCACAGGCACGGCCGAAACGGCTCGGATAACGCCGCCGGCAGGAGGGCGACCACCGCCGTCGGATGCGCCGGCGTGATCCGGGCAAGCGCGGCCCGCTGCTCGGTCAGCTGAGCCGCCAGCTCATCCTTCGAGAAGCTCCGTGTCTTCGCCTCGAGCCAGATCCGCTGGGATCCGGAGAGGTTGAGACCGACGTCCGACCGGCAGTTCTGGCGTTCCTCGACGTATCCCAATGACGGGTACCGACACGCGAACTCCGGCCTGGAGGTTCCGAGCTACTCATGTCTCCGGACGCGAGCCAGGTCCAGCCCGTCCTCGAATGGTTCGCGAGGGTCAGACCTCACATGTCTCACCCCCTGTCCGATCTTCATCCCAGGGGCTGAGGGCCGAACGGCCAGCCCGAACGACAGGAGAACGACGATGTCAGACACCCCCTGGGACGAATTTCCCGACAACGGCCTCCTCCGCGACTCCGGTGGACGGATGGCGGGCCGGCTCGAGCGCCGGAGCGACGGCACCGAGTGGATCACCGAGTACCCCGACGGCCAGTGGGTCGGCCGCTACGACCCCCACACGAACATGACCTGGGACGCGCAGAACAACCTCGTCGGCTTCGGCAACCTGCTCGCCTCGCTCATCGGGCGGCGATAGATCCACCTCTCCTCATCGCCGGTCGGCTGCTCGTCCCCGCCCCTTCCGCGGCCCCGGGGAGACGATCTTCTTCGCCTGGGCGGTTCTCATCGTCCCCTTTCATCCTCTTCATCCGGGTCACGATGGTCAAACAGGCCCGCGCCGGCTGGGCTTCGGCCCGGGCCGCCTCGGGCGCCATCCATCTCCTCGTGAAGCGACCGGCACGGCTTGAACCGAAACCGAGCTCAACCCCCGGCCAGCAGCCGCCCCTCGCTCCCGGGCAGCAGCGCCGACTTCGCCACTGCGTCCATGAATTCGCGGACCCGGCCGCTCACCTTCAGGACGTCATTCGGCCAGATCTCCGTCGCGAGGGAGATACCCTCGAGCGTCGGGCAGCGGCTCAGCGCCACGTAGACCTGCCCGTGCTCGAACGCCCCGCGCCCGAGGTCGACGACGATCCGTTCGAGCGTCTGCCCCTGGCTCTTGTGGATGGTGATGGCCCAGGCCGGCCGGATCGGGTACTGCGTGAACTTCCCGACGACCTCGCTCGTGATTTTCTCGGTCTTCGGGTCGAAGGTGTACTTCCGGCTCTCCCACGTCTCCGGCTCGATCCGCCAGGTGTGTGGGAATCCGTTCGAAAGAATCTCGACCTCGACGAGGTCCTTCTCAAGCGAGACGACCCGGCCGAACGTTCCGTTCACCCACCGCCCCTGCGCGTCGTTCTTCACGAAGAGGACCTGGGTGTTCGTCCGGAGCTTCAGATCCGCCTCCGCCGGCAGGTTCTCGCCCTTGAAGGCATCCCCGCTGAACGTCGCGGCGAAGGTGTGCTCCGGCCCGGGCAGCCGGGCGAGCCGCGTCGCGTTGATCTGCTGCGCGCGGGCGTTCGTCGTGGTCAGGTACGGTCGGATCTCTTCCGGGTCGGGCTGAAAGTCCTGCACGCAGCGGGCATTGAGGAGCGCCTGATGCTCCTCCGCCAGCTCGCCCTGGCGGACGCCGTTCAGGAGGTCCATGAAGTCGAAGTCCTTCTGCCGGTAGTTCTTCCGGAGTTCGACCACGGCCATCGGCAGCTGGTCGAAGACCTTCGCGTCCCAGAAGAACGGGCTCCGGTAGTGGTACTCCATGAACTTCGCTTCGTCCTCCCTGCTGAGGACGGGCGGGAGCTGGTAGGGGTCCCCGAAGAGGACGACCTGCGCCCCGCCGAACGGCTTCGTCCCGTCGCGCCCGTTCCGCCGAAGGAACGCGTCGATCGCGTCCATGAGGTTGGCGTTCACCATCGAGACCTCGTCGATGACGAACGTGTCGATCTTCCTCATGAGCTGCCGCTTGTTCGAGTCCCAGATCTCCTTCACGTCCTCCCTGTTCATGAGGCCCCAGGGGAACATGAAGAAGGAGTGGATCGTCTGACCGCCGACGTTCAGCGCCGCGAGTCCCGTGGGCGCGAGGAGGACGATCTTCTTGTGCGTCTTCCGCGCGAAGTAGCGAAGGAGATACGACTTCCCCGTTCCGGCACGGCCGGTGATGAAGACGCACGGCTCCTTCCCCTGCAGGAGCTCGAAAGCCCGTTCGGCGTCGAGGTTCTCCGGATCGGGGCCGGGAACGTGCGGAGGAGGCGCGGACCGCAGCTCCTGGCGCAGCCTTTCGGCCTCCGCCTTCGTCACGACCTCGAGCTGAACGTGGGAGAGGCTGAGGGTCTTCTCGCCCGCCGCGAGGAACCGGACACGCACCTTCCCCGCGACTCCGCCTGCAAGGACTTCCCCCGGGCCCCACGAGGGTTGGCCGGGGTGCTTCACGAGCATTCCGGGAAGCAGGATCACGCCCCTACCTCACTGCGGAGGAGGCTGTCCGGCCACGCTCAGCAGCGACCTCATTCGACAGTCGAAGCCCGAAGTACCGCAAGTCCAGGGACGTTGACGAAGTCATCCGGATTCAGGGTCAGGACCTCTCCGACACCGTTCGAGAGTGCCGCGGCGGCGAGACGAACATCGTGGGCGCGCTTCCCGCTTACGCCACCGACGGTAACGAGCGTGAGCCACTTCGCGAACGTCCCAGGGGCGTCGGGCAGCATCGGGAAGAGGGAGACGAGCCCATCGACGGCAGCCCGCGCCGTCGGCGGGTCCCAACCCAGTCCGTTGGCCTCTCGCGGCCTCGTCGCGACGACCCAGAACTCGACGACCACCTGGGGGGCGAGGCACGGCTCCCGACCCGACGCGACACATCGATCCACCGCGGCACGTACCACCCCGTGTTGAGGATCCTCCTTCTCGAGAAGGCGAAGGACGCCGTTCGCGCCGAGAAGGACCCGCGTCACCGGTAGATCTCGCCCCGGTCGAGCGCCGACAGCGGTACGGACGGAGCCGGAGGCAAAGACGCGATCAGCTCGTCGAGACGCCGATTCAGGTCCACGACCGCCCTCGCCCCGGCTTCTTCGGCCGCAACTACGGTCACTTCGACCTCTCCTCTCGGCAAATCCGGCGGAAGGGTGACGACGATCTCGCCGTTGTCGGGGACCGTCACTCGCTGCTTCACCTCGCGCATGATGCGCACCGCCTTCCCTTCCCAGCCCCGGCTTCGAGGGGTCGAGGCGTTCCTATGATCTCTCCCCCGTCAACGACGCGGTTCTCCGGTCTTCCCAACGACCGACTTCGCCCGCGAGTCCGCCCAGTCTGGTCGGCTCTCGGACCTGGAGTGACCTCCGCAGTCGTCGAGTCCGAGGAGGTGCGGCCGGGCGTCGTCCTCGACTTCGATGCAAGGGGCCGCGTGGTTGGCATGGAGATGCTGCGGGTCAAGGATAGCCTGCCGGATGCCGACCTCCGGAAGGTCCATCTCGAAGTCGCCTGAAAGGGCGCTCCCGGCCACGGCTACTCCTCTCCCAGCTCGAGCGCGATCGCCCGCGGGAACGAAGCAACGCAGCTTCTTGGCTTTGTTAGACTCGATTCCGTCATGCACGTGACCGTCGAAGATCTGCTACCCCTCGTAGCGAAGATGACGCGGGAAGAGAGGGTCCGTCTCTCGCGCCTCGCCCTCGAGGTCGGCGGGTCGGAGGAAAGTGACGCGGCGGTCGCGGGCTACCGGAGCTCCCCGGTGCTGGACCACGAGTTCGCGGACTCCGAGGATCCGCTGGCCTGGGACGCTGAAGGCTGGGAAGACGTCGCGTGATTCGCGGGGAGATCCGCTGGTACACGTTTCGCCCTCCGGACAAGAGACGGCCGGTCCTGCTCCTCGGTCGACCCGAGGTCATCGACGTCCTCGGTGAAGTGATCGTCGTCCCTATTACCCGAACCATTCGCGGGATTCCGACAGAGGTCGTCCTCACTTCCGACGACGGAATGTCCGTGACCTGCGCGCTCAACTTCGACCACGTGTCTCTTGCCCAGAAGGGGCGCCTCGGAGCTTCACTCTGCTCGCTCCCGGAAGCCCGCTGGGCGGAGGTCGAGGAGGCTCTGCTCGTCGCCTGCGGCTTCCGCCCCGGTCTCAGGTAGCCCCCTCGCGCATCGGGCGTCGGCGTCGAGCCCCTTGAAGCGCTGGATCGTCGAGTAGCGCACCGAGCCCTCGGTCCGAACACGCCCCCGAGTCTCGCCGGACGCCTCCGCGGGCCGGGCGAGCGCCTCATCCTTCAGGCGTCAGCAATCTCGCCACGATTCCTTCCAGCTCCGCGATGACCGGGGCCGCTTCGGGCATCTCGGGGACGAGGCCTCCGAGGTCGCCCTCCCACGCATCGACGACGAGCGCGACGAGAGGCTCCGGGAAGAAGTCCTCCCAGGATCGAAAGCTCACGTCTCTCACCTGGCACTTCGCGGGAAGGCTCCGCCTCAACGCGCTCCCGTCGAGGCCAGGCCGGGGCTTTCCGAGGAGCATCCAGAGATCGTAGAAGTCGCGGCAGCGGGGCCGGATCCATGCCCGCCGTTTTCGTCGTTCTTCGTTCTGGAGGACAGCGCGCAGCTTCTCGCAGACGATCTCCTCCAGGGAATAGCACCGGACGCGACCCGGCAGCTCCTCTTCGTAGCTTTGCAGGATCGGCCTCTCCTCCGTCGGCAGGAGGACCGGTTCGTCGGCCGTCACCTCGACCTTGAGTACGCAGAGGGGCTCCCGCTGCCACGGGAACCGGACCCGAACGACGAACGCCTCCTGCTCGCCCGGATGCTCTTCCTTGAGGACGACCCGGTCGACCGTCACCGCGAAAGGCCCGTTCTCCTCCATCCGCTGGCGGGCGCGCCGCGCAACCGACTGGAGCCCGGCTTGGAGGTCGTCGCCCCGGGGTGCGCCGAGGGCGGTGAAGTCCAGGTCCTCGCTGAACCGGTAGCCGGCGAAGTGCAGCTTCCGGAGAGCCGTGCCCCCCTTCATGACGAGCGTCCCGGCGAGGCTCTCCTCCGCCGCGAGAGCCGATAGGAAGTGCCCGATGGCGTAGTCCTTCAGCACCGTCTCGTACGGCACGCGACTCGCCGTCGCGGCCTTCTTCAGCCGGACTTCGAGCCTCATCGACGCACCGGCTCCTTCAGGTTGTCCTGCAGCTTCCAGCGAGGGATGACGGACCCCTTCCTCGCGCGCCTCGGGTCGAGGGGCTGGGTCATCTTCACCGGGAAGGCGAGAAGGGGCGCGAGGACGTCTTCCTGCGCCCCGAACGATTCGAGCGCCCAGCCGACGCGCTTGACCGTCGCCGCCACGCCGAGCCGGACCGCGTAGGCCGCGAGCTTCCGCAGGTCGAGCGAGGAGAGGTGTCCTTCGAGGATCGCGAGCGCCTCGCTCATCCCACCGATCCGCGCCGGGGTCGCGAAGGCGTCGAGCACCGTTCGCTCGCGGTCCGTGATCGGAACCCGCGTGCGCTGATCGACCCAGACCTCCTCGATGCCGAAGAACCGGGAGGGGATCACGGTGACCAGCTCGACGCGGAGCCCGTCAACGACCCACACGCTCGACCGGCCTGCGGTTGGTCTTCCCAGGCGCATCGCCGGCGTCACGACCTTCGCCGTCGTCGTGCAGGTGATCGTCCTGGGAACCTGGTCCGAGAAGCCGTGGAAGTGGAGTGCCGTCCTGTGGCTCAGCGCTGACGGATCCGCGAGCGCAACGGCGATCGCGAAGTCATGCGGAGGCGTCGATCCCGGGAGGCGCCCGGTCGTGGCATAGAGCCCGCGGCGAATCCGGCGCAGCCATCCGGCGAGCACGAGCCGCGACACGAGCCAGTTCACCCGCGCCGGCCCGAGGCCCAGCTTCTCTCCCGCGCGCTGCGCATCCTCCGACGAGAAGACCTGCTTCCCCTCCTCCTCGATCTCGCCGAGGAACGCCATGCCGCGGGTCTCGCCGTAGGGGGCTGCGTCACTACCCACGTTTCAAGCTCCTTGGTATCAATGCACCTGCGTAAGTGTGCTCACGACACCCTTACGCAGTACCAAGGATATCAAAACAGCCTCTTCTCCCTCCCGAAGCCGTTCGCAGCCGGCTCGCCTGGCTGCTCCCGAGCCGCGCCGCGAACTCGGCGATCGCCCGCGTCGACCTGCGGTTTGCGATTCAGGTGAGCCCGTACGCATTCATACGTTCTGGCGAGCTATGGCTGCGACCGATGCCCGAAACCGCTGAAGGCTCCCGAGCACGTTCGCCATCGACTCGGCGACCAGCACATAGGCGAGGCGGCAGTCCGGCTTCGCGAGGCTCGCGCCGTCGAGGGCGTCCACGACCGGACCGATCCGCCTCAGCTCTGACACCATCCAGGCCTCAATTCGCGCAAGGCGCTCCTGCGCCGCCGTGACATCTCCGCCCGACTCGAGTGCCTCCGCCACCTCCGTCAGCTCAGAGAAGGCGTCGTGTTTCGCCCCGATCAGCGATTCACAGAGCCCTTCTACCCGGGACCGCAGCGCGCCGGGGAGATCCACGTTCGGCAGCTCCCCCTTCACGTACAGGACATTCCCGAGCAGCTCCCTCGCGAGCTTGCCACCGGCTTCGAGGGCGGCTTCCACTGCCTCCCGGGTCATTCCCGCTGCCCGGCCTTGTCCCCCACGCCCGCGTGGGCTTCCGCGGCGATGACGATGGCCCGCTCGAGTGTGCTCATGCCGCTACTCCTCGTCTTCTCCCGTCAAATGCGCCTCCAGCAGGTCGCACGCCCGGGCCAGCGCCCGCACCCGCTCGCGAAGCTCCTCCGGCGTCAGCCCGATCCTCGGCACCGTCGCCTCGCCGACGAGCCCGCCGCCTTCGTCGAGGCGGAAGCCGCAGAGGCGGGCGGTCTCGTTGCGGCGCCAGGCGCGGAGGGCGAGGGCGAGGCGGTTGTAGTCGTCGTCACCGGTGTGTTCGGAGACTCCGTCGGGCGACAGGACGATGGCGCGGAGCTCGTAGGCATCGGGCTCCTCCGCGAGGGAGACCTGGTGCGTCCGGTTGTTCGGGAAGGAGACCTTCACCCGGCGGCCGGTAACTGTCATGTCGGCCGCAGCGAGGAGCGTCGACCAGTCAGGCATTGGAATCCCCCTCGTGACGAACCCGTCCGTGATGCTTGCGCGCATCGAGCATCTCGTCGAGCCCTGCGTCCTTCTCGCCGAAGAGCTGCTTCTCGAGATCGTCCGCTCGACGGACGACGCGTTTGACGAGCCACGCGAGCCGCGCCGCGTCGTGCTTCTCGTCGGCGAGGAGAACGTCCTCCGCGACGCTGACGAGCCATTCGCCCTTCTTCCCCACCTTGAGGACGTGGATCCGGCCGCCGCCTTCGGCCACGGCGTTCATCAGCTTCTTGTGGTCGGTCTTCAGGCCGAGCTGCCCCACGTGGCTCGAGCAACGCAGCAGGAGCCGATCGTCCCTTCCCTGAATCTCGAGAGCGAACGGCTGCGATCGGTCACCCAGGGTCGCGATCCCGATCTTCTGACCCGTCGGCGCGTTCACCTGCCACTTCACCGGGAAGCCGTCGAGATCGTCGATGCAGAGGTTCTCGAGCCGCTTGAGCACGGCTGTCTCTGTCTCCGAGTCCACGACGAGCCTCTTCCCCTTCCCTTTGAGGTGGACCTCCCTCATCACCGGGAAGGCGCTCTGGAGCGGCGTCGAAATGGAGGCCGGCGGCACCGGGGAACCCATGATCTCGCGCGAGACGGAGAGCCGTTTCTGGTCGAGATCGGGAAGGGCGAGGTCTTCGTGCATGAGGCGGAGGAAGGTGTCCATCCGCTTCAGGACGCGCACGACCTGCAGCACCTCGACCGTGTCGGAGAGATAGGGGTAGTAGACCTGCAGCTTCTCGGCCCCTTCCGGCCTCCTGTCGGCCGCCCGGAGGCGCCGCTCCGTCAGCGATCGCACGCGATCGATCCGGCCGATCCGCTGCTCCATGGCCGACGGGGTCCACGAGATGCCGTAGTGGAAGACGTCGGAGCAGAAGGTGTGCAGGTCTTCCCCTTCCTGAAGGAGATCGGTGCTCACGAGGACGAACGGGTAGCCCGGCATCCGGAACTGCTGAACGACGGTCATGTTCACCTGGCCCGACATCCCGGCCACGGGCTGCTGTTCGCCGAGGAGCGTTCCGAAGCGGGTCCCCGTCGCCGCGAGCGGTAGCTCGGCTATGTTCGGGAGGTTCACGTCGACGATGAGCGGGAAGTTCCGGCCTATGGCCGAGAGCTCGTCGTACGCCCCGAACCACCCGTACCCCGGCGGTAGTGTTCTCTGGCCCTCGAGAAGACTCAGAAAGCCGTCGATGAGCGAGTCGTCGTCGGCTTCCCGCGGTGCCGCGGCGCCCTTCTCCAGACCCTCCGTCGCCTCGGTCTCGCCGCCGACGGCCTCCTCCCGCTCGTCCGCGTCTTCTTCGGCGCGGCCGGGGTTGAGGTTCCCGCGGCGGGTCACCGCGAGGATGTAGAGGTCGATGAGCGAGTGCCCCAGGCGGGCGGCCGTCGCGAGAAGCTGGGCCCTCTGCTCCCTCTCCCTCACCCGGCCCAGGAGGTCGAGCGTCGCCGAGGGCTCGGGCCAGAGGTCAGCGCGGAGCGTCTCTCGCTGGAGCAGCTCCGAGAAGAACGTCTTCTCCTCGAGCCGGTCGGCGAAATCGGCGCCCTCCCGCACCCTGCCGCCGGAACGCGGCGCCGGGTACTTCTCCGCAAGGAGGATCTGCGCCTCGAGGGCCAGGCTCCCTCCTCTCCTGGCGAGGAGGTGCAGCGCACCCACTTGCGCCGCCTCGAACTGGTACAGGCGCTGGGCCTTGCCCCGCAGCCGGTCCTTACCCCACTCGTTGACCTCCGCCCGCGTCTCCTCCAGGGACAGCCCGACCGTCTCGGCCAGCCGCCCCAGCACTGCGCCGGAGGGGGCGCCGAGCATCCGGCCGACGTCGTTCACCTCGAAGAACGTGGCGTTCACGCTCCCGGCCCGGGTGAAGCTCTCCTTCAGCAGCGCCCCGCTGAAGACGCCCTTCATCGGCTCGCCCCGAAAGAACCACGAGAAGAACGTGTCGGGGGTGCTGCGCTCCCCTGCGTCTCGTGCCGACGCGGCGGCCGGCCCACTGTCCGGCCCGGCCGTCGTCTCCCGCCGGGTCCGGGCCCTTTCCTCCCGGTACTTCTCCCACCAGCGTTCCAGGGCCGTCAGCGCCTCGGAGGGCAGCCGCCGCTGCAGGCGAGCCTTCAGCCAGGCGTCGTACTCCAGCTCCAGCTTCGCCTTCAGCTCCTTGACGGAGCCGATGCGCCGCACGAAGACGAGCGCCTTCCGGCCCGAGGTCCAGCGCTCCGCCAGGGTCTTAACGAGCGCGTCCATCTTCGGATGCGGCAGCTCGGCGTCGAACTGCCTGCGGTAGTCCTTCGCGAGACGGTTCAGGGCGTGGACGTCGAGGCCTTCCCGCTCGAGCGGGTCGTCGGTCTGGTCGGCGTCGTCGAACACCTCGACCCGCTTCTCGTCTTCCTCGCACTCCGTCTGAACGGTTTCCTTCAGCTTCGACGTCTCGAGGAAGCTCTCGAACGAGGCGAGCATCCCGATCTGGAAGCTCGCCTTGAACTTCTCGCTCCCGAGAAGCTCCATCACCTTCTTCTGGACGAGGGCGACGACGAGCCGCCCCTTGAGGTCGTCCACCTCGATCGGGGTGTCGTGCCGGTCGACGCCTCCGAACCGCCACTCGCGGCGGTAGAGGTTCTTCGTATGCCGCTCGCCCCCGACGTGGATCTCGGTGACGCGACGGATCAGGAACTTCCGCGCCTCGTCGCGCTTCTTCGCCTCGCCGGCCTCCTTGTCGGCCAGGAGAGCGAAGGCGTCGCCCTTGCCGAAGACGTCCAGCTGGTTCCAGAGGTGCCGGTAGCTCTCCTCGACGGGCGTCGCCGAGAGGAAGAGCACCTTCTTCGCCTTCGGGCCGAAGCCCGGGAAGAGGCCCTTGTCGGGCTGGACGGACGGGTGGCCGAAAACGAGCCCCATCACGCGGTTGCGGGCCGAGACGTTTTCCGAGAAGCCGTGCTTGAGGTTGTGCCCCTCGTCCACGATGACGAGGTCGAACTCGGGGAGGGCGCAGCAGATGGCCTGGGCGACGGCGTCCTTGAAGCCTGCCTTGCCGAGCGAGAGCTTCAATGCTTCGTCCTTCACCCAGGGAATCGCCTCCTGCACCTGCTCCCGCAGCTTCTCCTTCGCCTCCCGGGAGGCCTCCTTCGCGTCTCCCGTCAGGCCGATCGAGAAGCTCGTCATCCGGGCGAAGAAGTCGCGCCTCGGGTCGAGGCTCGCCTCGCGCACCAGCTCGGCGAGGTTTCCGCACATCACGAGTGGGCGCGACGGGCTCCCGTCCAGCTCGCGCACGCGAAGGTCGGCATGCCGTACGTTGTGCCGGATGAAGTTCCGGGTCTCCTTCATCCACTTCCGCTGGATGTTCTCCCGCGGGGCGATGACGAGGACGCGGAGCCCCGGGTCGAAGTGCCGGAGCAGCGCGACGACGCCCAGGGCGACGTAGGTCTTTCCGAGGCCCACCTCGTCGGCCAGGTAGGCGACGCCGTGCATCTTCAGGATGTTGTGGAGCGCCACCGCACCCTCGAGCTGCTGCTCCCCCCGGCCGCTGTTGTCGTTCGGGAGGCGGGCCGAGAAGTCGAGGAGCTGGCGGGCGGTTTCGACGTCGATCATGCCGCCTCCCCGGCCGGCGTCGCCCGGCGCAGGAACCACCTGTCGAACCAGTCGAGGAACTTCGCCCCGTCGCTGCCGATCTCCCCGGCAATCAGCTGCCGCAGGCCCCCGAGCGGCTCCTCCACCTGGGCCTCCAGCTCCTTCAGCGCCAGCCCGTGCCTGTCAAGGAACGTGCTTCCGAGAACGGCCCCGGCCTCTCTCCTCACCGTTGCGACGAGCTGCTTCGCGCAGAGGTACGACACGTAGACGTTCACGGGGTCGATCTCGATCTCCTCTTCCTTCTCCTTCTTCAGGAAGGTCGCGAGCGAGTTGAACGTCGTCCCGAAGAGGAGGTAGGCCGCACCGTCGTCGTTTCGCCCGTTCAGCTGCTCGACCAAGCGCTTCTCGAGCGAGGTGAAGCCGTGGAAGATCCCCGCGAAGCGGTCGAAGAGGCTCTCGACGGGGGGCAGCTCCTCTTCCGGCCGCCTCTCGTCCGGCTCGGCCGGGGCCGTCGGCGTCGGTTCCCCGCCGTCGAACATCTCGATGCGCCGGTCGTCCGAGGGGGCCGCCCAGTCTTTCAGGATGTCGGCCGCCGTCCGTTCGGGGGCGAGCGACGGCTTGCGGAACATCCCGATCTCCTGCACGAGCAGGAGGCCCGGCTTCTCGTCCTTCGTCTCTTCCTTCGTGTCGTCCTTCGCTTCGCCCGTCACCTCGAAGATCGACGTCGACTTCAGCCTCTCGGCGAGTGCTCTCGAGACTTCCGGCGGCAGCGCCTGCCAGGCACGGCCCGGAAGCCCCTCCACCCGGAAGACCTCGACCCCGTTCGACGAGACCACGAGCACGGGCGGGGCCTTCGGACCGTCCCAGAAGACCTTCGTCTCCCCCGCAGACCAGTCGTGCTGCACCTGCAGCCGAGTTCCGCCCGAGGCTGCCGGCTCGTCGGGGTCGGTCCCGATCTCGAACTCCTTCGGCTTCCTCTCGTCGACGTCGAGCCAGAACTCCAGCGGCCCGGGCGGGATGTCGTCGAGCTCAACCAGGAAGCCCGTCTCCCTGTTCGCTTTCCCGCTGAACGCGGCCCGGGTGAGGTTCGCCGACCCGACGAACCAGACCTCGCGCTTCGGCCGCATCGAGAAGAACCGCACGACCTTCGCGTGGACCGTACGGAGGGCCACGTCCTCGGCCTTCCCCATTTTGAGAAGGTCTTTCGGAAGCCGGCCCCACGACGCCACCTCGTCGACGTCCTCCCAGATGCGCGGGTCCACGCCCCCCTTCCCGTCGCCGTCCCGCGGCAGGAAGACGCGGATCTCGCTCGGGCCGAAGGCTGCGAGCAGCTCCGTAAGCGGCTCGCACTCGTCGGCCTCGTCGAAGTAGGGCGAGACGATCTCCATGCGCAACCCCTGGAGCTCGCGCTTCGTCGTCCGCTTCAGGAACTGGACGACCGACTCCGCCGTCCCGTCGTCCGACCGGCCCCAGTAGAAGCGCGTCGGGAGCGCCTCCTCGCGCCTCCGCCGCGCCGGGGCCGCGAACCGGCCCGACCTGCCGTCGAGGAACGTCCGGATCTCCTCCAGCGCCCTCTGCGGCGCCTGGGTGGCCGGCTGCTCCCGGAGCCACTTCAGGAACGGCCGGAGGTCGTCCGCCAGGAACGTCTCGGCCCCTTCCTCGATCTCCTCGATGTGCGCCGCCTCCATGTTTCGCCACCAGCCCGCCTGCGTGAGGTTGGCGGAGAGGCAGGCCGCGAGGAGCTTGCGGGGGCGGTTCCCGACCTCGTCCGGCTCGTCGGCCTCGACGAGGGCGAAGACGTTCTTCGGATGGAAGATCCCCCGTTCGAGCCGCACCGGGAAGCGTCCCACGTCGAGGCGTGCCGGCTCCTCGCCCCCCTTCAGGCCGTTCGCGTCGTAGTAGACCGCCACCGACCCGGGCCGTCCCTGCAGCACCGCCTCGAGCTGTGCGAGCTTCACCTTCGGGTCGTTGCTGAACGGCCGGTCGAAGAAGGCGGGCAGGACCTCCTGCTCGAAGAACCCCGGGTCGAACCTGTAGGTGAGAAAGACGGCCGCCACGAGCCGCTGCCGCGACATGGCTTCGTGAAACGCCTCGGTCAGGGCGACTCTCTTCGGACTCCCGGCCACGGCTACTCCTCCCCCAGCTCGAGCGCGATCGCCCGGAGCGCGCCGAGGAAGTAGGGCGACACCCAGTACGACGCGAGCTGCTCCGCCGAGGGGAGGCGGCCGCGCTCGTCGGCGAAGTGGACGTCGAGCTTCCCGTTCGTCACCTGCACCCAGGGGGACGCCTTGTCCCGCTTCCACATCACGTCGCGGTTCAGCTCCACGAGTGTCTCCACGAGGCCGCCGAAGTCCCCCGCGCCCATCCGCCGGCCCGCCTCCAGCCAGAGGTCGGCCGTCTTCGGGTCGCGGACGGCCCGGACGACGTCATCCTTCAGCGCCTCGAAGCCGGCCGCGTCGGCCCGCTTCTTCAGCGCCGGCCCCCACTGGTCGCGGATCTCGCCCACAACCGTCGCGAGGTCGGCCTTGTCGCGCGAGAGGACGTACTGGTACGCCGCCGTCGCCGGGGCGACGACGCTCTCGGCCGAGAGGATCTGTCCCAGCCGGTTCCCGAGCGCCTCGTGGCCCTTCCTTCCGGCCTCCTTCGCGAGGGCGTGAACGTCGTCCGCGTTGAGGCCGACCCGCGGGTCCCCGCCTTTCGCCACGAAGAGGTGCGCCAGCTGCTTCTGGAGGCCGTTCGTCCGCTTCACGTCCCCGGGGCCGCCCCAGGCGAGCGTCTCCCGGAAGACCGTCGTCTCCAGCTGCGTCCGCTTCCTCTTGATGCCGAGCGCCTTCGCGATCGCCCCGAGGAGCTTCTCGTCGCCGTTCGAAGGCCTTATCGTCGCCGACCGCTTCCCGAGCAGCTCGACGATCTGCCCCACCGTCTCCCGGCCCAGCAGGTCCCGGTGGACCCTCTCGGCCAGGTCGCGCGCCGCCGGGGTGAGCCGGGGCTCCTTCTCATCCAGGAGACCCGAGCTCCGCGCCGCCTGCGTGTAGAGGCCCCAGAGGCCGTAGATCTTCTGGTTCGCGAGGGTCTGGTACGCCGGCTGGGCCGAGATCGTGACCTTCGGCCCGTCCTCGAGGAAGCGGCGCGCCTTCGTCGTTCCCCGGAAGCCCGTGTCGCCCGCCTGGAACCGCGCGTACGACGCGAGCTGCTCCCACCGGATGAAGACCGGCAGCGCCTCCTCCCGCGACCCCGCCTCGTCGAGCTTCTCGACGAACCAGTGCCCGAGAAGCAGGACGACGAAGTCCCGGACGGACGTCGTGTTCGTCGTCAGCCCGCCGACGACGTGCCGGCCGAGCAGTGTCCAGATCGCCTGCGCACCAAGGGGGTCACGGGAACCCTTGATGGCGGCGCGGGAGTCGATGTCGGTGAGAAAGGGCATCATTCGCTCCGAAATCCGCTTCGCCGCCAGGATGTCCGTTCGTTATGCCTTTTCGATGAACCTCTTGAGTCGCGCAGCGCGCACTCAACGGGGGTCAATGCCTCGTGGCCCCCAGCGATTCCGAGCCTCGCGGCGCGCGTCAAGTGCATCCGGGCTCTCTTGAGATCACGCTTAACACCGTCGAGCGCAATTGCCAAAAGCAGCTTACAATAGTACGCGCGCAACGAGTCGCCGTTAGCGGCTGCCTTCTCCCAGCAGCCCAGAGCGTCTCTCCAAAGACCCCAGTCAAAATACTGCCGTCCATCAACCACGTCGGATTGCGGTGCCCGGCGGAGTCTGCTGTCTGTGTCTCCCCGCGTTTCGAAATGGATTAGGTCCAGACTCATCGCTTCCAAACTCCGAGTCAGCACGTTCAGCG
>Ga0209573_1000619_pt1 | contig 69744 bp, 55 predicted proteins | sample TNRBio252014_DNA_FD_185870 | JGI IMG/M metagenome (GOLD analysis project Ga0209573, IMG submission 185870) | Wastewater treatment Type I Accumulibacter community from EBPR Bioreactor in Madison, WI, USA - TNR Reactor_6/25/2014_ DNA (SPAdes)... | ecosystem: Engineered > Bioreactor > EBPR >...
TCGTTCCCCTTCTGCGAGAAGAGGGCGTCTGTCTCGTCGAGGAGGAGGGTGGGGTGGTCCCTCTCGATCTTCCGATAGACGACGGCCTCCGACGGCTGGACGGCGTGCCACGGCTGACGGGCGAGGACCCCGATGGTCTCAAGTAGCCGGGTCTTCCCGCACCTCTTCTCCGCCGAGATGATCGCCATGTAGGGCGTCTGGTCGGCGGCCTCGAAAGCGTAGGTGTGGAGAATCCAAAGGGCGATGATCTGCGCCTGCTGAGGCGTGACGACGACGAATCGACGGATGAACCGGGCGACGGTGTCGAGGAGTTCCGCCCCGTCGAGTGCGGCGAGTGCGTCGGCCGTGGGCGCCTCCGCCGCGAGCTGCTCAAGCTGCTCCCGTGTACCGCCAGCGGCGAACCAGTCGGAGACATCCTTTACACCTTGACGGCCGAGGTTGAGGACCCGCACGTCTGCGGCGACACCGCGCAGGCTTTGGGCGACCTCCCTGCCGTGGGCGCGGCCGGGTTCGTCTCCATCGGGGAGAACGACGACGCGGGCGCCGCGCAGCGTCTCGACGTAGCAGTCGGGTTTCCAGTTCTTGGCGCCTCCGGCGTGTGTCGTCGCTTGAAATCCGACGGCGCGTAGGTTGTCTACGTCCTTCTCACCCTCGGGAAGAAAGATCCGGGTGCCGGTGTGTATGGCGTCGATGACCTCGGGGAGGCGGTACAGGACCCGCCTGCAGCCGTTGAGGTTCCAGCTCCATCCGTCCTTTCCCTTGGGATCCGGGCGCCGCTGTCTGAAGCCCTTCGGCTCGTACCTGACGACCTCGTATTCAAGCTGACCCGTCTCGTTGACGTAGGGGTAAGTCGCCACGATCCGAGGTTTCTTCTTGCCTGCCTTGGGCTTCTCTTCCTCGGGGAAAAGGTCGGTCATCTTCAGACCGAGGGAGCCGGCGATGCTGTCGACCTCGCATCCGGCGTGACAGTGGACGAGGACCCGGCCGTCCTGGCCTTCCGTGACGGACAGGCTCGCGCTTCGATCTTCGTGGGCGGGGCACTGCCACGCCGAGTTCTTGCCGCGGCATCCCTTGGCCTCAAGGGCGGCGAGGAAGCGGGCGAGGGGACTCAAGACACCGCCCTCTCTCCCCACGCGCGGGACTGGGCCTGCTGGTCTGGGTTCTCGTCGAGAAGGAGGCCATCGAGGCGGGCGCGGAGGCGGTCGACACCGGCCGCGAAGCTGAGGACGGGGCCGCCTTCCATCGCCGAAACGAGGTAGGCGCGGCGCTGGCCTCTGGTGCTATGCTTGGAGCCGTCGAAGTTGTTCCTGATGAGTTGGGCGGCCGGCCAGGGCCGCTCTTCTCGTTCTTGGGGCTCACGTCTGGTCGGGATCATCTGCATCTGGTCCTCCTCTAGGCGGCGGGTGTCGAGGCGTTGCGCTTGAACCACGAAATTGCTTCGGCGAAGTCGTAGAGGACCAACCGCGAACCTTCGATGCGGATCGGGGTGGGGCCGGTGCCTCTGTCGTTGAGCATCCGAATGAATCCCTCGGTGCAGTCGACGGCGCGAGCGAGAGTCGTCCGCCTGACGAGGACGGTCGGCACGTCGACCGGCTTTCGGCTGCGGTCCTTGGCGTTGGGGCGTCTCGGTCTGGGCATCGTGTCGCGGCCTCCTTGGCCCTGTTGCGCTGTCTGCGCTGGGCCAGCCGAAACGAACTTTGCCCGCGAATTGAGGGCCGCGTGTAACTACTCATTTGGAATTCGGGGGGTTCCGGACAGGTACTTGTCCAATGCACGGGTAGCTAGGCTCCTTGGGCTCGTTCGCGCGTCGGGGGCTCCGTCGCCTCCGAAGATTTCGGCGTCGACCTCTCCGCCGAGAAGCGCCACGACCATGGCAGCGACGACTTGCCGAAGGGATGGGCGGTCGCGACGGGCGTGGTCGAAAACGTCCCGGTGGAGTTGGTACATGGCGCGCGATCGGTGCGATTCGAAGTCGTGGGGGATAGAGGCGTCCAGCTTCTCCCAGAAGCAAAGCCGGACGAGCAGCCTCGCGTAGTAGGCGGGCTCTTCGTCCCGTTGGTCTGTCGCCTTGGCCACCGTTTCACTCGCGGAACTGGCGATTTCCGCCAGGAGCGCGATCCGTCGTTCCCGTTCTTCGTCCCGCTGGACTTCGCCTCCGGCCTTGGGCGGGGCTCCCGGTCCGGTGCGACGATCAGCGATCGCGTCGGCGATGGTTGCGAGGGTCTGGCGAGCCTCGGCCTGGTACTCCTTGGACTCGATGCCGTTCCAAAGGTCAGTGCGAAGGTGGGCCAGCGTCCAGAGGAGCGACGGCGCGAACAGGGGGACTGACGATTCCGTGTCTGCGCGGAGCGCGGCCGCGACCCGGTCGGCATAGGCGGCGTCGGTATCACCTCGCGGGTTGCCGATAGCGCGTTCTCCGTCGAGTGCCTGCTGTAGGAATCCCAGAACGTTGACGCGCAGCGTTTCGAGTTCTCGAACGGCTCGGAGGATGTTCTCTGCGCCCTCAATCCCTTCGAGGAACGATGCGGGTTCCCATCCGAGGGCGAGCACTCGTTTCCCTGCGGCTAGCAGCCGCTCCCGTTGCTCCTGGGTCATCTCGTCGGGGTTGTCGGGTCTCTTCGCCATGCTTGCTCCTCTGCCTGCTCCTGAGAAACCGAGGAGGACGGACGCGGGGGAGCAAGCGGTCCCGCTTCGGCCGGGTCATGACTCCCGGCCGCCGTCCTCCTCGGAAGATTCACACGGTTGGGACCTCGCCGGCGACGAGTCGGAGGGCGCTGGCCTTCCTCCTCTTCGTGGCCTTCGGCGCCTGGGCCTGTTCGTTGGCAGCGCGGTGGGCTTCGAGCTTCGGAGCCGCAACGTACTCCGTGACCTGACGGGAGGCGATGAAGCCGATCCCAGGCTGCATCAAGGCGAGCCTGACGAGGTGGACGGCGCAGTCCTGAACCGTCACGCCGTTGTCGTGCTCTGCGTGGTAGGCGTGGAGGGCGTCGGAGACGAGGTCGTCGTCGAGGATGCGGTCCCCGATGAGCTGGGCGAGCGTGGGGCTGCTCATACGGCCCACGGCTCGCCGGCCGGCTCGGGACCCGCCAGCTCCTCGGCAGGGTCGCGGTCGTCCATGACCGGCTCCGGGTCCTCGTCGTCGTCGAGAAACGCGGCCGCGCGGGCGAGCTCGTCGGAGTGGCAGGGGCAGAGAACGGACGGGGCGACGCCGGCGCGCTTCGCCTCGTCCTCGATGTGGCGGCGGAGGGCGCGGGCGAGGTCGCGGACGAGGGTGTTGACCTCGGAAAGGGTGGTGATCATCGGCCGGCCTCGCTGACGGGGTCTCCGCCGAGGTGTCGGGCGATCTCGGCGCGCTTCCTGTGGTCCATGTCGCGGAGGTCTCCGAGACACCGGCCGCAGTCGCAGCAAGAGACGATGCGGAATTCGCCGAGGGCGTCGCGGCCTGCGTTCAAGTAGAGACGCCTGGGCGGGTGTGGGCACGTCTCGGGATCGGCGCTCATCGGACGATCCCGGCGACCTGAAACGCGGCCAGGAGGGGCACGCGGCGGAGTTCGGGGCGGGCCTCGCGGGCGGCGGCGCGCACCTTGAACGGTTCGTGCTGCGAGTCGGGGACGGCGACGAGAGACCAGAGGCCGGAGGGGATGCGGACGAGTCGGAGGTCGCTCACTTCCGGCCTCCGAGGTCGTGACCCGTGACGATCCGGTATCCCTCGTACAGGAGCTTGCGGACGGCGTCGCCGAGGGGGATACCTTCCGCTGCGGCGAGGCCCCGGACGGCGGCGGCGATCTTGCCTCGGAGGGTCACGCGGATAGGCGCCTTGCCGGGTGCGGTGATTTCGGCGGTGAGGGTCTCGGTCAAGCTGGGCCTCCTCTCCTCCGGTTCAGCCCCGGAGGTGGCGACGGTGGCGACCGACCTCGTTTCCCTTGCGTTTCTTGCGCCCTAGTGGCCGGCTCGGGTGCGTACCTGACGCATGGAACGTAAGCGGAAAGGTTGGTACGATCCGCGTTTGATGCGCCTCCGGCCACTTGACCGTTCATTGCGAGAGCAGACCACGAGGGAGGATCTTCCTGAATGAGTGAGAAACCGTTCCAGCCGTTCGTGCCGGCGAGCTCCACCATGTCGGAGTTCACCGTACGGGCGCTCATCCTCGGGCTTCTGATGGCCGTCATTCTCGGCGCGGCCAACGCCTACCTCGGCCTGAAGGCCGGGATGACGATCGCCGCGACGTACCCGGCCGCCGTCATCGGCATGGCCGTCCTCCGGATCTTCAAGGGCTCCCTCCTGGAGGAGAACTTCGCCCGAACCGTCGGCTCCATCGGCGAGTCGGTCGCGGCGGGCGCCATCTTCACCATCCCGGCGTTCGTCATCCTCGGGATGTGGAAGTTCGACGGGTTCGACCCGAAGGAATACGGGATCGCAACCGCCCTGATGATCCTCGGCGGTCTCCTCGGCATCTTCTTCGTGACGATCCTGAGACGCGTCATGGTCGAGGACAAGGGGCTGCCATTCCCCGAGTCGGTCGCCGCGAGCGAGATCCACAAGGCGGGTCAGCGCGGGGCCGACGCGGCGATCCAGCTCTTCAAGGCGATGGGGGTCGGGGCCGTCATCAAGCTCCTCGGGGACGCGGGCGTCTTCCGCGCCTCGAACGACTTCCACGTCGGCGTCGGCAGACTCAAGGAGAGCTTCGTGCGGCTCGGCCTCACGAAGGACTCGAACACCATCTCCGCCGGCGGCATCACGACGATCTCGGCCCCGGCCGCCACGCCCGCCTACATGGGCGTCGGCTACATCATCGGACCCGAGCTGGGCGCGCTGAACTTCGCGGGCGGCCTCCTCGCCTGGGGGCTCTTCGTCCCGCTCCTCGTCTTCTTCCTCGGGCCGAACCTCATCGACAAGTACACCGACGCCTCGGGCGCCCAGAACTGGGCTGGCCTCGCGGGCCACCTCTACCGCTACATCGTCCGCCCCATCGCGGTCGGCGGAATGCTCGTCGGCGCCTGCTTCACGCTCTGGAAGATGCGCAAGAACCTCATCTCGGGGATCAAGCGCGGCGTGGCCGACGTGAAGAAGTCGGCGGCCGCCTCCGAGGCGACCGAGCGGACCGAGAAGGACCTCTCCTTCAAGGTCGTCCTGATGGGGATCGCGGCGGTCTTCGTCCTGATGGTCGCCCTCTACTACTTCTTCACCGGCGTCCTCGGCGGCGCGCTGCTGGCGGCGGTCGTCATGCTCGTCACCGGCTTCTTCTTCGCGGCCGTCTCCGGGAACCTCGTCGGGCTCATCGGCTCGTCGAACAACCCGATCTCGGGCCTCACGCTCGCGACGACGATCGTCGCCGCCCTGACGATGGTCATCATCGGCGTCAAGGGCGCCGAGGGCGTCGCGGCGGTCCTCGCCGTGGCCGCGGTCGTCTGCGTCTCCTCGGCCGTCGCGGGCGAGATGCTCCAGGACCTGAAGGTCGGGCACATCCTCGGCGGTACCCCGTGGAAGATGCAGGTCGGCGACGTGATCGGTGTCGTCGTCGCCGGCGCCGTCATGTTCTTCCCCCTCTACCTCCTCCACACGTCGGACCTGGCCTCCAACCCCGGCGTCGGCGGCTTCGGCGGCAAGAACCTCCCGGCCCCGCAGGCGGGCCTCATGGCGGCCCTCTCGCAGGGGATCGTCGGCGGCGAGATGGCCTGGCCGCTCGTCCTCGTCGGCATCGCGATGGGGATCACGCTGATCCTCGTGCGCGTCAAGAGCCCGATGCTCTTCTCGGTCGGCATGTACCTGCCGCTCGAGACGACGTTCGCGATCTTCATCGGCGGCCTCATCCGCGGCTTCGTCGACAAGCTCGCCGGCAAGCGCGACTTCAACGTCGCCCAGAAGGCCCGGGTCGAGAACGCGGGCGTCCTGGCCGCGTCGGGCCTGATCGCGGGCGAGGCCCTCGTCGGCCTCCTCGTGGCGGGCGTCGTGGCGTTCCGCTCGGACAACACGTTCCCGACGATCGCCGCGTTCGCGCCGATCGCCCCGTGGCTCGCGATTCCGGTCGTGGGCCTCCTCGCGGCGTACCTGATCTACGTTCCGCTCGGCAAGGCGGGCGCGGCCGACGAGCCGGCTCCTCCGACGGCGGTCATGTAGCCTCGGAAATCCCAACGTTGGGGTCGAAGGCCGCGGCGCAAGCCGCGGCCTTCGTGTTTCCGCCGCGGCCCCGCCGCGGAAAGGAGGCCCCGGGGCTACTCGTCGACGAGCGACTCCGTGACGACGGCCGTGCGCCCGGAGGCGAGGTCGCGGACGGTGGCGACGATGCGGTGGGAGCCCGGCCGGGTGCGGACGAGCCCCGTGATGGGCACCTCGCGGCCGGCCGTCTCGGCGAGCCTCGCGGCCGGCACGGAGATGGTGTGGCGCTCGGGCGCCAGCTCGGAGCGCCCGCCGGCCTGGTCGACCGCGGCGATGGTGACCTCGACGATGGCGGTCCGGCGGTCGCCGTCGGGGGCGAACGTCAGCTCGCCGGATGGGACGGAGAGCTGCCACTGTGAGACGCGGCGCCGGGAGAAGGCCCCCTCGGGGCGGGGCGTTCCGAGGGTGAGGCGAACGCGGAACGCCGAGGCCGGCGGCGGGGAGAGGAGCGCGGACTCGGCGAGATCCCGCGCCGCCTGCCCGTCGCTGCGGGCGCCGACGCTCGACCGGGTCCTCAGCAGGACGCCCGGGCGTGTGCAGGAGACGTCGACCTTGACGACCTTCCCATCGGGCAGGGCCCCCGGAAGGGTGATGCCGACGGAGTAGTAGTCGCTCGCGTCGCGCCAGAGCGTCTCGAGACCGACGGAGAACGAGTTGGCCCTCTCGAGGAAGGAGCCTCCCGTCGCCTCGGCGAGCGTCGTCATCGCGGGGCGCCGGTTCGAGGTCGAGACCCACGCGCCGGCCTCGCGCCGCTCGCTCAGCTCGACGTCCAGCTCCCCCTCGAACCCCATCGCGTCGACGACGTCGACGGAGACACCGCTCCGGTTCGCGGCGACGAGGAGCTCGTCGAGCTGGCGGCGGAGCGTCGTGTCGAACTGCCGCAGAGAGGTGACACCGAACGCGATCTGCGCGAGCGTCTGGCCGGGGGTGCTCTCCCAGCCCGGCGTGACGAGGAGCATCCGGCGGCGCCCTGGCCGGCCGGCGAGGGCGGAGATCGTCCGGGCCAGGTCCGCGAGGCTGGAGCGGCTCCGGACGCGCTCCTGCTCGGAGTAGTTCCTCACGATCGTGGCGCGCAGGTCCGAGGGGGCGCCTCGCCCCGACCTGCCGGTCTGCAGCCGTGCTTCCTGCTCGACCGCGGAGGCGGCGGTGCGGAACTCGCGCTCGCGGGCGAGGCCCCTCGGGAGGATCTCCTCGAGCCGCGAGAGCCCGTCGAGGAGCGCCTCGCGCGAGGAGGTGAACGGGACGAGGACGTTCGTGCTCCCGTCGTAGGAGACGATCGAGGCCTCGTCCGTCGGGCCGAACCGGTCGACGAACGCGCGCAGACCATCGATCACCGGACGCCTCTGCCAGGGGAGGAGCCGCGCGTCGTCGAAGTAGAAGAGGAACTGCCGCGGAACGACGGTGACGTCCCCGGCCTCGGGCGCCGGCCCGGGCGCGGTCGGAACCTGGCTGATCTGCGCGCCGGCGATACGGGCGAAGAGGTCCACGGGAAGGACGCGCCCGCCGATCCTCACGACGATCTCGTCCCGACGCAGGTCGGTCACGGAGCGGCCGTCCTTCGTGGCGACGACGTCGAGGTCGAGGACGGTCACGTCGACCGACGCCTGGACGCGGGGCGGCTCTCCGTCGAAGGAGGGGAGCGCCGGCCGCACCGCCAGGGCGGAGAGCAGGACGAGCGCAAGCGCGAACGAGGAGGGGCGCGAAGAGGGGCGCCGGGGGGAGCGGGCAGGATCGCGTCGTATCGCCATGGAGAACCGGCGCAATTTCACGCACGGGATGTGCCACGCGGAGCGTCCTCCTGAAGGGGCGGGTGCGCGCGCCGGGCGTGCGAGACTCGCCGCGTGACCGAGATCGAGCCTGTCGCGCCCGAGGCCCCGTCGCCCTCCGAGCCCGTCCCTGCCCGCGCCGACGAAGCCCGCAAGGGGCTCCTCGTCTTCTTCGCCCTCGTCGCGCTCGGGAGCGGCGTCTTCCAGGGTCTCCTCCTCCGCTCCCCGCAGCCGATGGAAGCGCATCCGTGGCTCGTGTACGGCCTGATGTGGGTGCCGGGGCTGGCGTCGATCGTCTGCCGGCTCGTCTTGCGGGAGGGGTTCCGGGACGTGTCGTTCCGCGTCGGGGGCCGGGCGGAGTGGAAGTGCATCGGCCTCGCGTGGGTCGGGCCGCTCGTCCTGGGGTCGGTGGCCTACGGTCTCGCCTGGGCGACGGGCCTGGCGCAGTTCGAGATTCCGGCACTCGCGGAGGCCGGGCTCTCCTCGCTCGAGCCGCCGATGAGGTTCGCGGTCCTCGTCGGGCTGTCGATGACGCTCGTTTCCTTCCTGAGCCTCTTCTCGGCCGCCGGGGAGGAGATCGGCTGGCGCGGCTACCTCCTCACGCGCCTGATCGAGGCCGAGGTCCCGAGGCCGGTCCTCGCCAGCGGCCTCATCTGGGGCGCCTGGCACCTGCCCCTCCTCCTGGGAGGAAAGTACCCCGCCGGTCCGAACCGGCCGCTCGCCGCGGTCGTCCTCGTCCTCACCGCCGTCGGCCTGAGCTTCGTCTTCGCCTGGATGCGACTCTCGACGGGGAGCGTCTGGCCGGCGATCGTTCTCCACGCGGCCTGGAATGCCGTGATCCAGGGGACGTTCGACGTCTCGACGAGGGAGCCGTCGATCTGGGTCGGCGAGACGGGAATACTCGTCGCCGCCGCGGCGCTCGCGGTCGTCTGGCTCCTCGCGAGGAAGACCTACGAGGCCCGCCGGGCGCCAGGCGAGGCCCCGTTCGCGACGATTCCCGGCCTCGCGGGCTGAGTTCAAGAGTCGAGAGTATGTGCCAGGCGTGAAATCGTGTATTGTGAAACAATACACGATTTCACGCCTGGCACGGGACGGGGGGGCGGAACGGGGGGAACGGGGCGGGACGGGGGACCCCGGCCCGAAGGGCCGTGGTCCCCCCGCGATCACGTCAGATGACGCCGAACTCCCGGCCGACGGTCTTGAACGCCTCGACCGCCTCGTCGAGGTCGGCGGTGGAGTGGGTGGCCGAGATCTGGCAGCGCAGGCGTGCGTGCCCCTGGGGGACGACGGGGTAGCCGAAGCCCGAGACGTAGACCCCCTTTTCGAAGAGGGCCGCCGACATCGCGAGGGCCTTCGCCGTGTCGCCGACGATGACCGGGACGATCGGGTGGACTCCCTTCGGGATGTTGAAGCCCGCGTCGGTCATTTTCGTCCGGTAGTACGCCGCGTTCGCGCGGACCCGGTGCACCGGCGTGGGGTCCTCCATCAGCATCCGGAACGCTTCCAAGGATGAAGCCGTGACGGCGGGGGGAAGGGCGTTCGAGAAGAGGGTCGTCCGCGAGCGCTGCCTGAGGAACTCGACGAGGGGGGCCGGGCCGGTGGTGAAGCCGCCGGCGGCCGAGCCCATCGCCTTGCCGAGGGTCGACGTGAAGACGGCGACCTTCCCGTGGACGCCGGTCTCCTCCGCCGAGCCGCGGCCGGTGGCGCCGAGGACTCCCGTCGCGTGCGAGTCGTCGACGACGAGGAGGGTGTCGTGTTTCGCGCAGAGGTCGACGAGCTCGGGGATCGGGCCGACCTCGCCTTCCATGGAGAAGACGCCGTCGGTCATGTAGAGGCGCCGCCGCTGGGCCTGCGAATCGACGAGCGCCTTCTCGGACGCCGCGAGGTCGCCGTGAGGCAGGACGTAGCGCTTCGCCTTGCAGAGGCGGATGCCGTCGATGATGGAGGCGTGGTTGAGGCCGTCCGTCAGGATGGCGTCCTCCTCGCCGAGAAGCGGCTGGAAGAGCCCTTCGTTCGCGTTCCAGCAGGACATGTAGAGGATGGTGTCCTCGGTGCCGAAGAAGGCCGAGATCGTCCGCTCGAGCTCCTTGTGGAGCTCCTGCGTCCCGCAGATGAAGCGGACGGAGCCGAGGCCGTTGCCCCAGCGCTCGAGGGCCTTGCGGGCGGCCTCGACGATGCGCGGGTGGTTCGCGAAGCCGAGGTAGTTGTTGGAGGTCAGCATCAGGACCTCGCGGCCGTCGACGCGGACGCGGGCCCCGGTGGGTCCCTCCAGGACGCGCTCCTTCTTGAAGGTGCGGGCCTCCTTGAGGGCCTCGATCTCGGTGCGGCAGTAGTCGATGAGGGCGGTGCTCATGACCGGCCAGAATACCAGCGCCCCGCGGGTGCGGGGCGCTGGGAATCCGGTGGAGGGCTGGGCCGAAGGGCTATTTCTTGCCCTTCTTCGGAGCCGCTTTCCTGGGAGCCGGCCTGGCCGCCTTCTTCGGGGCCGGAACCTTGGGGGCGGGCTTCCTGGGGGCCGGTTTGGCCGGCTTCTTCGGGGCCGGCTTTTTCGGGGCGGCCTTGGCCGGGGCCGCCTTGACGGGAGCGGGCTTCGCCGGCGCGGGGGCCTTTCCCTTCTCCCGGGCTCTGAGCAGCGCGATCTTCTCCTTGACCTTCTCGTCGACCTCCGACATGCGGACGTACTCCTCGTCGGGGTGAAGGTCGGAGGCGTGGAAGACGATGATCCGGTAGCCGTCCGGGTCGAGGATCTCGGCCGACCGGCCGGTGAACTCCTCCAGCGGTCCCCGGGTGACCGTCACACCCCTTTCCTTGAGGGCCGTCAGGCAGGCCTCGAGGTCGGCGGTCGAGAGGGTCAGGGCCACCTGGTTGCGGGCCGGCACCTCGCCGGGGCGGAGCGGCGTCAGCTTGACGAGGACGGGACCCAGGCCGAACTCGACCCAATCCTTCTCGAACCCCCCGATTTCGGGCAGGCCGAGCGTTTCCCCGTAGAAGCGGCGAGACCGCGAAAAATCGCTGGCGGCAACATGCACCCGCCGCAGGGCCACGAACATCTCTACCTCCCGAGTGGTGCACCAGCGGCCAGGCCGTGGCCGGATCGCCGCCGGTCTCTCAGACGTTCCCAGGGGAGTATTTCCCCTGACGTGCTTCTTTACCAGAAAGTGATTGACTTTTCAACAACTTTCGTGTTTATGCCCCGTTCCGCAGGGATCGACCCAGACGCTTCCGTCGGGGCCCCATTCCCTCTTCCAGACCGGCACGCGGGCCTTGATCTCCTCGATCCCGGCCCGGCAGGCGGCGAAGGCCTCCTCCCGGTGCGGGGCGGAGGCGGCGACGACGACGGCCACCTCCCCGACGGCCAGCCGCCCGATCCGGTGCCTCATGACGAGCCGGACGGCGGGGAACCGGGTCGCCAGGTCGCCTTCGATCCGCTCCATCTCCTTCTCCGCCATCGGCTCGTAGGCCTCGTACTCCATCGTCTCGACCGCCCGACCGTCCGCGTTGTCCCGGACCACACCGACGAAGAGCGTCAATCCCCCGTCGCCGTCCCGCCGGGCCTCGGCGAGGAGGACGGTCGAGGGGAGAGCGGGTGACGCGGGCCACGCTCATCCCCCCGCCACTGGCGGCAGGAAGGCCACCGTGTCGGCGGAGCGGACGGGATCGGTGTCCCGGGCGAACGTCTCGTTCACGGCGACGAGGATCCGCTTCCCGAGCCGTGCGGCGGACGGGGACACCAGGAGGAACGCCTCGCGCAGGGCTCCGACCGTCGTCTCGCCCGGGCGGCTCTCGGGCACCTCGAGGACGCGTGTTCCACCGAGCTCGTCCCTCAGGGACGCGAAAAGGAGAATCTCGACCCGCATGGGCCGGGATCTTACCGTTCCCCGGCCGCTAGAATGCCGCCCGCACCAGGAGGGGACATGACTCAGACGCCGGGGCGGCTCAGCGGAAAGAAAGCCCTCGTGACGGGGGCCTCGCGCGGCATCGGACGGGCGATCGCCCTGCGGCTGGCGGCAGAGGGGGCCTTCGTGGCCCTCGGGGTGAGGAAGGCGGAGGACGGCGAGCCGCTCGTGGCCGAGATCGCCGCGGCGGGCGGGACGGCGGTGGCGGTACTCCTGGACGTGACCGACGCGGCCTCGGTGGCGACCGGCGTCGAGCGGGCCGCGCGGCCCGAGCGGCGCCTCGACATCGTCGTCAACAACGCCGGCCTGGCCGGGCAGACCCCTCTCGACGGCGACGAGCGATCGGACAGGGCCTTCGAGCGGATCTTCGACGTCAACGTCACGGGGACGTGGCGGGTCCTGCGCGCCGCGCTCCCGTTCCTCGCGGAGGGAGGGCGGATCGTCAACATCTCGTCCGTCTCGGGGCGTTTCGGCGTCCCGGGGCAGTCGGGCTACTGCGGCGCCAAGCACGCGGTCATCGGCGTGACCCGGGCGCTCGCCCTCGAGCTCGCCCCGAGGAAGATAACGGTCAACGCGGTCTGTCCCGGGTGGGTCGACACCGAGATGGGGCGGTACGGCATCCGGGGCTACGGCAAGGCGATGGGCCTCACGGAAACGGAGGCCTTCGACGCGGCGGGGAAGATGGCCCCCCTCGGGCAGGTCCTCGTCCCGGAGGAGGTGGCCGGCCTCGTCGCGTGGCTGGCCTCCGACGATGCCCGGAACGTGACGGGGCAGTCGATCGTCATCGACGGCGGGCAGGTGATGCCCTGAGGACGACGAAGGCGGTTTTCCTCGACGCGGGAAACACGCTTCTCTCGGCGAATCCGCCGGTGGAGCAGGTCTACGGGGAGGTCTTCCGTCGCTGGGGGGTTCCCGCCGCAGACGGGGCCGTCCTGGCGGCCCTGCGCGGGACGTGGAGTGTCGTCGCGGCGCGGCAGGCGAAGGGCGAGGAACGCTGGGGCCGGGAAGACGGGGAGCGCGGCTTCTGGCGGAGCTTCGTCCAGGAGGTCTTTCGTCGGGTCGGCGGGGGAGCCCTGCCGGAGGGGCTCCTGGACGAGCTGGTGGCCCACTTCCACCGCCAGGAGAACTGGAGTCTCTACCCGGAGGTCGTCGAGGTCCTCGAGGCCCTCCGGGGGAGCGGGCTGAAGCTCTTCGTCGTCAGCAACTGGGACTCCACCCTCCCGGCTCTTCTCGACCGCCTCGACCTGACGCGCCACTTCGACGGCGTCGTCGTCTCGGCCCTCGTCGGATCCTCCAAGCCGGCGCGGGAGATCTTCGACACGGCTCTCGCCCTCGCCGGGGTGGCCGCCCACGAGGCGCTCCACGTCGGCGATTCGCCGTCGGAGGACTACGAGGGCGCCCGCAACGCCGGCCTCCCGGCCCTTCTCCTCGACCGCGCGGGGCTCGGCCACGACGGTTTCGAGAGCATCCGGTCCCTCCAGGAGATCCTGCCCCGGGTCAGCCCCTGAGCCCACGCCGAACGCCCGCCCAGAGGAGTCGTTCATGAATCTCTTCCGAACGAAGCCGATCGACCAGCTCGTCGCCGAGGGGAGTGACGAGGGGACCGGGCTGAAACGCGAGCTGACGGCCGCAGACCTGATGGCCCTCGGCATCGGCGCGATCATCGGCGCCGGGATCTTCGCGACGCTCGGGACGGCCTCGTCGGGCGGCGGCACCCTGCCTCCCGCGGGACCGGGGGTCGTCGTATCGATCCTCCTGACGGCGCTCGCCTGTGGCTTCTGCGGCCTCTGCTACGCGGAGTTCGCGAGCCTCGTACCGGTCGCCGGGTCGGCCTACACCTACAGCTACGCCACGCTCGGCGAGCTCGTCGCGTGGATCATCGGGTGGGACCTGATCCTCGAGTACGCCGTCGGGAACATCGCCGTGGCGATCTCGTGGGCCGCCTACTTCCGGCAGCTCCTCCTCGGATTCGGGCTGGAGTTCCCCGCCTTCCTTGCCACCGACTACCGCTCCACCCTCCTGGCGGCCAAAGCGGTAGCGGGCGGGGGCGTCGGGGCTCTCTCGCCCGAGCAGTCGGTCGCGTACCAGGCGCACCTGCACCACCCGGAGCTCTTCGGCGTCCCGATCGTCTTCAACCTCCTCGCGGCGCTCATCACGGCGGCCATCACGATCCTCCTCGTCCGCGGCATCAAGGAGTCGGCCCGGGTCAACGACTTCATCGTCGTCCTGAAGGTCGCGACGCTCCTCTTCTTCGTCGCCGTCGGCGCCTTCTTCGTCAAGCCGGCGAACTGGCACCCCTTCTTCCCGGGCGGGTTCTCCGGGGTCTGGATGGGCGCTTCCCTGATGTTTTTCGCCTACATCGGGTTCGACGCGATCTCGACGGCGGCCGAGGAGTGCAAGGACCCAGGCCGCGACATGCCGCGAGGCATCCTCGGGTCGCTGGCGGTCTGCACGGTGCTCTACGTCGCCGCGGCCCTCGTTCTCTGCGGGATGATTCCGTACACGAAGCTCGTGGGCGTGGCCGACCCTCTCGCCGCGGCGCTGGCCTACGTGAAGCAGGACTGGGCGGCGGGGATCCTCGCGGCAGGTGCAGTCTTCTCGATGACGGCCGTCCTCCTCGTCTTCCAGCTCGGCCAGCCGCGCATCCTGATGGCCATGTCGCGCGACGGGCTCATCGGGCCCTGGTTCGGGAAGATCCACCCGAAGTACCGGACGCCTCACGTCGGGACGATCCTGACGGGCATCTTCGTCGCCACCTTCTCGGCGGTCGCGAACATCGACGAGATCATCCAGCTGACGAACATCGGGACGCTCTTCGCGTTCGCCCTCGTCTGCATCGGGATACTCGTCCTGCGCTACAGGGAGCCCGACCGGCCGCGGAAGTTCCGGGTGCCGTTCGTCCCGCTCGTCCCGCTCCTGGGGATCGCGATGTGCGTCGCGCTGATGGTCAAGCTCCCGGCCCTGACCTGGGAGCGGTTCGTCATCTGGCTCGCGGTGGGGCTCGGGATCTACTTCCTCTACGGGAGACGGCGGAGCCGGCTGGCCAGGGCGTGAAACGCTCCCGCGAGGGCCGCCGGGCGGCCCGCGCGGGAGGACGGCGGCCTGCTACTTCGCCGAAGGCAGCGTCGCGGGAACCACGGCCGGGAGCCGGGGGACGGTGCCGGCTTTCAGGTTGCCGGAAGCCAGGAGCTTCTCCTGCGAGGCGCCGGGAGGCAGGATGACGTCGACGAGAGCGGGCGGAGCCGGGTCCTCCTCGTCGGCGCCGCCGAACGAGTGATCCGTCCTGCCCGGCGCGGCCCGCATGATGAAGAGCGGCTCCATCGGCGCGTTCGGCTTGAGTCCGGCGAGCTTGACGAGGTCGTACCGTCCCGTGACGTCCGCTCCGGAGGTGGCGACGACGTACCCCCACTCCGCTTTCGCCGGGCCGCCGAGGAAGGTGTTCGGGACGAAGAACCTCACGAGCCGGCCCCGGACCTCCACGAGCGTCGGAAAGAAGACCGCCTCGGAAACCTGGCGCCCGACCTCGCTCTTGATCTCCTCCTTCTGCTCGGCCGTGAGCTTGCCGGTCTCGCTCCGCGTCTCGCGCGCCTCGTTGCGCTCGGCCTCGGCGTAGGTCCGCCGGAGGAGCGTTCCGGCCTGCTCGGGCAGCGGCGTCAGGCAGACCGTCTTCTCCCACCCGTTCGCAGGGTCGACCTCTGCGTTCCGGCCCGGGAGCATCCGGGTGTTGCCCGACCCGGGCTTGCCGTCGGTGTCGATGTAGACGTCGACGTTGAAGGTGTAGAAGCCGAGCTTGGCGACGTCGGTCAGCATCGTGCCGCCGTCGTCGATGGGGCGCCGCTCCGTCTTCTGCGGAGCGCGGGCGAAGGTCGCCTCGAACCACGTTCCGTCGGGCGCGTTCCAGGCCGAGAAGAAGAGGATGTCGAGGTGCCCGGGGACGAGATCGTTCTGCGAGCGCACGGGGTAGCGGAGCCGGCCGTCTCCGTGGTCGTCCCTCTCGGGGTCCGAGAGGACGAACAGCTTCTTCTCGGCCGCGAGGGAGGGCGAGGAGAAGGCGGCGAGGAGCGCCGCGGCGGCGACGGTGAAGGCGAGGAACCGCCGGCTGCGGGACGAGAGTGAATCCGTCATGCGGGGATCTTGCCGCAGGTCGGGCCGGGTGGAAAACGAAAAGGGCCCGGCGGCCGCTGCCGCCGGGCCCCTGAGGCCGTCTCCGTGGACGCCTAGAACAGGATCTTCATGTACGCCTTGAGGCGCTGCTGGTCGAACTCCCGCTTCTCGAGGGAGTTCCAGCCGCCGTAGCGGTTGGCGAAGCCGAGCGAGCCGACCGGGACGTGGACGTTGTTCGAGGTCCCCTGATCGGCCTTCGTCGCGACGAAGCCGGGGCCGAAGTCGGGCTCGAACGTGCCGAAGTTGTACTCGTAGATGAGGCCGCACTCGGAGAGGCCGCCGAGCGAGTACCGGAACTTCGCGATGAGCTGGTTCTTCTGGTGCTTGCCCGAGGCCATCTCCATGAGGTTGTAGGCCTGGAACGCGGTGTTTCCGTCCTGCAGGTCGGCGTTGTAGTAGTTGTACTCGAGCGATCCGTACAGGTCGCGCGTCCACTGGTAGCCGGCGCCGATCTGCATCATGACGTAGCTCAGGTCCCGGTCGTCGTCGGAGATGCTGCTGAACGGCTTCCACTGGTAGCCCTGCTGGCCGTTCGCGCCGGTGATCACGCCGGGGTTGTTGAAGTAGTCGGCCGTCGAGTTCGTGCCGGAGTAGAAGTTCTTCACGTTGGCGCAGCCGAGGGTCCCCGAAGTTGCGCAGTCATTGGCCTTGTAGGGGAGGTACCGGGCGTCGTTGAGCCGCTTGTCGGTCTCCTCGATGAACTTGAGCTTGCCGAAGAGGTCGATCCCCTTCCCCGCCTCGACGACGTACTTGCCCTTGATGAGGCCGATGTGGGTCGTCTTGTCCTGGAACGGGGCGTAGGCCGCGCGGTAGCTCCCCATGCCGGTCAGGGTGTCCATGGCAGGGTAGAGGGAGTTCGTGATCGAACGGCTGTCGTCGCCCCACGCCTGCCAGTTCGTGTCGTAGGTGATGTAGGAGTACTCGGCCGCGAGGTCGAGGGCCCCCTTCTGGAAGGTCGGGGTGATGGTGAGACCTTCCCAGCCGATCGCGGTCTCGGCCATCGGCTCGTTGAAGTCGGTGAACTGGTTGTCGACGTTGACCGTCGCGACCTGCTGGGCGTTCCCCTGCCAGCCGCCGTAGCCGATGATCGTCGGGTTGCCGCCGAAGACGCCATAGGTGGCGTTGTTCGGGCCGGGCAGCGCCCACGTGCCGTCGTGCCCCTCGGTGAGGAGGACGTCGGACTCGCGCCGGGCGGCCATCATCGACGCGTACTCGGCGCCGATGTGGAACGCCTCGACGTTGATGCCGAAGCCGGAGCCGGCGATGTCGGCAAAGTCGAGGTTGAGCTTTCCGCTCCAGTCGTCGTGCTTGCCCGCGGGGACCGGCGAGTAGCCGTTCAGGCCCCAGCCGGTGGGCGCCAGGTCGTTGGCCGACTCGTAGGTCGAGTAGTAGAAGGCCGCCTTCGCGTCGAAGGTGGCGCTCGGGTGGATGCCGGCCTTCGCGCCGACGACCGTGTTGCGGAACCGCATCCGGGTGTTCTTGCCGTTGTCCCAGTTGTTGTCCAGCGTGTCGACCTCGATGTCGTTGATCCACTGGAAGAGGCCGGTCACGTCGAACGCCGAGCTGGGCTTGAAGGCCGTCTGGAAGACGTAGGCGCCGTCGGCGGCGTGGTACGTCCCGGTGTTGTAGCTCGGGCCCGCCCAGAGGCGCGGGAGCGAGATACGGGCCGCGTCCCAGGTGAGCGTCTTGTCCAGGGCCGAGCCCTGGAAGAGGAGCCCCTGGCCGTTGTCACGGTCGATGTAGCGGATCCGGCCGACGACGTAGGGGTCGAACATCCCCCAGTCGCTCGAGCCGATCGTGGCCGAGTCGAGCCAGCTGTAGCCCGGCGTCAGCGTGACCGTGACGCCGCGCAGCTTCACGTACTGGTTCGAGCGCGGGTCGAACTCGCCGCAGCCGTTCGGGATGCAGTCCTCCGAGGGTGAGCCGAAGCCCCCGAAGTTCGTCCAGAAGTTCTGGTAGAAGCGGCTGTGGAGGCGGGCCTGGACCTCGACGTACTTCGAGGGCTTGGCCTTGATGAGGAGCTCGATCTCGGTTCCCTGGCCGTTGTCGCCGTAGCCCTCGCCCGGCGCGTCCTTGAAGCCGTAGAGGGCGCCCTGGTCGCGGGCGTTCCCCCAGAGCCACTTCGTGTAGGTCGTCCCGCCGAGGCTGAACTGCGGGCCCTGCTGCGCCAGTGCCGTGCCGGAGACGGCCACGGCCACGAGCAGCAGAGCGAGCCCGATCGTCCGAGTTGCACGCATACTTCTTTCCTCCCTCGTCTGTATGAGATGGGTCTTCGCGGTTCTACTTGCGGACCATGGAGAGCGTCGCCATCTTCTTCGACGCCCCGTCCGCCTCGCACTCGTAGGCGAGCATCTTCTTCTGGTCCTCGATCTCGCTCTTGTCGCCGGTCCCCTTGCCGGCCAGGACGTCGATGGCGTGCGGGTCGCAGTCGCCGTCGTTGCCGCCGCCGAAGCGGTGCTGCCCCTCGAACTCGTTCACCTTGCGGGTGAGGAGGTCGGCCTTGTCGGGGAAGCCCTCGTTCGACTGCATGACGACCTGGTAGCCCCACTTCGCCGGGTCACCGGCGCCGAGGTCCTTGAGGGCCACGGAGCCGCTGATCGTGCGGCCCATGCCCTTCGTCCGCACCGGGACGACGACGGCGCCCTTGGCCCAGCCGGCCTTCGTCTCGGCCTCGCTCGCGACCCTGTTCTGGGGCTGCGGCGAGAGGATGACGCACTTGTCCCACGCGTCCGCGGCGGCGAACTCGACGTTCAGGCCGGGAAGAGCCTTCGTGAAGCCGCTCCCTTCCTTGTTGTCGGTGTCGATGAAGATGAAGACCATCTGCGTCGCGAACCCCCCGCCCATGCCCCACGGGTCCTCGAGCTTGGTGCCGACGGAGACGGAGAAGTCGGCCTTGTCGCCGGAGACCTTCATCTTGAACTCGGTCAGGTCGAACGAGCCTGCCGTGTAGACCTTGTCCGTCGGGTAGACGTAGGTGCCGGGGCCCTTGTCGTCGCCCGACGGGTCCTTGAAGGAGACCTCCTGTGCCAGCGCCGTGCTGGCGACCAGGGCGATCGCGAGGAAGAGGACGGAGGTGCGGAAACAGTTCTTCATTACTTGCCTTCCTTTCTGAGTTTCAGCCCTTGACGCTCCCGGCCGTGAGGCCGGAGACGAGGTACTTCTGGAGGTAGAGGAACAGGGCGACGACGGGGATGGAGACGATGACGGCCCCCGCTGCGAAGAAGCCCCACTGCTGGGAGAAGCCGCCGACGAAGAAGCGCAGGCCCACGGGGGCCGTGTACATGCTCTCCTTGTCGATGAGCGTGGCGGCGAGGATGAACTCGTTCCAGCCGGTCATGAAGGAGAAGAGCGCGGTCACGGCGACCGCCGGCTTGGCGAGGGGCAGGACGATCCGCCAGAAGATCGTCGCCGGGGAGGCGCCGTCGATGAGCGCGGCCTCCTCGAGGTCCCGCGGGATCGTGTCGAAGTAGCCCTTCAGCATCCAGACGCAGAAGGGGATCGCCGTCGTCGAGTAGGCCAGGACGAGGCCGGTCCGCGTCGACCCGAGGCTCAGCCACTTCACGAGGATGATGTAGAGGGGGATGAGCATCAGCGTCCCGGGGAACATCTGCGAGACGAGGAACGACATCATCCCCGCCTGGCGCCCCGGGAAGCGGAAGCGGGAGAAGGCGTAGGCCGCCGTGCACGCGAGGAAGACGCCGAGGATCGTCGTGGCGATCGAGACGATGGCGCTGTTGAGGATCCACGTCGAGAACGGCTGGTCCGCGAAAACCGACGTGAAGTTCGAGAGGGAGATGTCCGCCGGCCACGGGACCACGGCGCGGAGCCGGTCCCAGAACGTCGGGTTGGACGGCACGTCGGCGATGGCGAGGCTCTGCTTGCCCGAGAAGGCGATCGAGAGGACCCAGAGGACCGGGTAGATCGCGTAGAGCGTGGCCAGGACGAGGAGGACGTGCATCGGGAAGTGCGGCGGCTCGTCGGCGCCGGCGCGGGAGCGGGAGCTGAAAAGGCTCATATCGCCTCCGTGCCGCTCGCCGGGGGGGCTGGCCTTCGGGCGCCCCCCCGGACCCCCCACCTGTCTGCTGCGCTCATTAGATTGCCTCCGTCCCCTTGGTCATACGGTTCTGGAAGACGCCGTAGATCAGCAGGATCCCGAAGATCACGGTCGAGTAGGCCGCGGCGTAGCCGTACTGGTACTTCTGGAACGCGAACTTGTATGACTGCGTGATGAGGATCTCGGTCGACCCGGCGGGCTCGCCCGCGGTGACGAGGAAGATGATGTTGAACATGTTGAACGTCCAGACGACCGAGAGAATGACCGCCGGGACGAGCGCGGGCTTCAGCGACGGGAGGGTGATCGAGCGGAACTGCTGCCAGCGCGTCGCGCCGTCGACGCGCGCCGCCTCGTAGAGATCGGAGGGAATCGACTGGAGGGCGCCGAGGGAGATGACCATCATGAACGGGAAGCTGAGCCACCCGTTCGTCGCCCACGCGGTGAAGAACGACGTGGCCGGCTTCTCGAACCACGAGACCGGATCCATCCCGAACATCTGGACGACCTGGTTCACGACGCCGAACTGCTGGTGGAACATCCCCTGCCAGATGAGGGCCGTGATGTAGTTCGGCATCGCCCAGGGGAGGATCAGGAGGACCCTGTAGGCCGGCTTCATCGCGAGGCCCTTCGTGTTCAGGACGAGCGCGAGGATCAGCCCGACCACGACGCCGTACGTCACGTTCGTGACCGTCCAGGCGATCGTGATCCAGAGCGTCCAGTAGAAGTTCTGGTAGTTGAAGATGATGCCGCCGTCGGCGGCCGTCCTGGCGACCTTGAAGTCCGTCAGGATCGAGACGTAGTTCTGGAAGCCGACCCAGATCTCGGTGAGGGGCGCGCTGGAGTTGTAGATCGTCTGGTCCGTGAACGACAGGATGATGCCGTAGACGAAGGGGAAGAAGACGAGGAGGATCATCCCGAACATCGCCGGCAGGACGTAGGAGTAGGCGACGCGGTGGGTCTTCAGCGTCCCGAGGAGCGCGGCGAGGCCGCCGAGGCCGATGAACCCGACGAGGACCAGCGCGAGCGCTCCGAGGAGGACCGTCGTCCGCGTCACGGTCCGCTTCGCCTCTTCGAGCGCGGAGGCGACCTTCGCCTCGTCGACGTTCCCCGCGCCGTCGGAGAGGCCGAGCGGCCGGCGGAAGGCGTCGGAGTCCCACGAGGCGGGGTCGAGGGGAGCGGGAGGAATCGCGGGAGCGGCCTCGGGCGCCGTCCCGGGGGGAGGGGCCTCGGCCAGTGGAGCCGCCGTCGCCGGGAGCGCGCCGAGGAGCTCCTGGCCCCGCGCGGCGGAGGTCTTCACCTGCTCGGCGACGCTGGCTTCCAGTGCCGTTCGCGCCCGGGAGAGCTTCGCCCACGACTGCGCCCCGTAGCCCCAGGCGGTTCCGGCGAGGAGCAGCGCGGCGAGGATGCCGAGCGCCACCCTCCGTTCGCCGATGACGAGGGAGAGGAGCGCGAAGAGGAGGACGGGGACCACGACGTAGGAGAGCGTCGTCAGGAGGGACGGGCGCGGCGCCGGAGGGGGCGGGACGCGCCGGGTCTCGACCAGCCCGACGACCTCGCCGTCCCTCTCGATCGGCGCGGCGAGCGACACGGAGCCGTCGGGGAGCCTCTCCTTCTCGACCTCGTCCTTCCGCCCGCCCCCCTCCGCCCGGTTCGTCTCGATGGCGGCGCGGAGGCGCTGGCCGCGGTCGTAGAGGTCCTTCTCCTCGCGTTTCAGGCGCCGCGGGGGCGCGTTCTCGCCGGTGTCGGCGGGGTCGGTCGAGGCCTCGAGGGAGATCCCGTCGAAGAGGACGACGCGCGTCGCGGCGACCTGCGGGTGCCACTTCGCGAAGCCGGCGACGACGGTGCGGACCGCCTCGCCGCTGCCTGCCCTGGCGACGACGTCGGTCAGGGCGCGGAGGGAGATGACGGCGCGACGGTCCTCGCCAAAGCGGGCCGTCTCGCCGAGCGCGGTGGTCAGGAGCCTGTGGCCGACCGCGGCGACGAGGATCGTGCCGACGAGGAGGCCGGCCCCGAACCGGAGCCGGTGAGAGGGTCCCTTTCCGCTCCCGTCCGGCCGCTGGCTCACGTTAGTTCTTCCTCAGCGCCGCGACGTCCTTCAGCACGGCCTGCTGCGCCTGGTCCATCGCCGCCTTCGGCGTCGCCGACTTCTTCACGATCGTGTTCATCGCCGTCGTCGCCGGGGACCAGACCATCGTCATCTCCGGGAGATTCGGCATCGGCACGGCGACCTCGACCTGCTTGCGGAACGCCGAGAGGATCTTGTCCCCCGAGACGGCCGCGTCGGAGTAGACGGCCTGGTTCGCGGGCGTCTGCCGCCCCTCGAGGGCCATCACCTTCGCCTGCGGCGTGTCGGTGAGGTGCTTCACGAAGTCGTACGCGGCGTCCTTGTTCTTCGAGGGGGCGGCGATGTAGACGCCCTCGACCGTCATCCAGGGGCGCATCGGCTTGCCGCCCGCCTCGTCGATCGTCGGGAGGGGCGCGAGACCGAAGTCGATCTCCTTCGCGATCTCGCCGAGGAACCAGGGGCCGGAGAAGACCATCGCCGCCTTGCCGCCGTTGAAGAGGGAGGTGATGAGGGCCGTCGACGGCTCGGCCGGGAGAATCCCGTCCACCGTGAACCAGCGCATCAGGAGCTCGAGGGCCTTCACGTTCTCGGGGGCGTTGAGGACCGGCTTCGGGCCCGGGTCGAAGACGCGGCCGCCGAACGCGTTCTGGAGCGCAGCGTGGTAGTAGAAGTCGGAGTAGGAGTAGGCGAGACCGAAGCGGCCCGACTTGGCGTCGGTCAGCTTCTTCGCCATCGCGACCAGCTCCTTCGAGGTCTTCGGCGGGGCCGGGAGGAGCTTCTTGTTGTAGATGAGGGTGATGACCTTGTAATTGAGAGGGAGGCCGTAGACCGTGCCCCGGTAGGTCATCGCCTCCATCGTCGTCGGGATGAACCGGGCGGTCGTCGCCTTGTCGAGGAAGAAGTCGATCGGCTCGACGGTCTTGCCGGCCTCGATCCAGCCGCCGAGGCGGTCCTGGGCGTAGATGAAGATGTCGGGGCCCTTGCCGCGCGGGACGGCGGCGGTGATCTTGTCGGCGAAGGCGTCGTAGGGTACGGCGAGCGTCGTCACCTTCACGCCCCTGGCCGCGTTCACCTGGTTGTAGGCGGCGACGATCTTCTCGAGGGCGGCCTTCTCCTCGGCGCGGTAGGCGTGCCAGACGACGACGTCCTTCTGGGCGAGGGCCGGCGCCGCCAGTGCGGCGAAGAGGAGCGGGAGGGCGAGGCGGGAGATCTTCATGCGTGTGCCTCCGGTCGTTTCAGGCCGTCAGACGGCGTTCCGTCGCGGCGTCGAAGAGGTGGAGGGACTCGAGCTCGACGACGAGCTCGAGCTTCTGGTCGATCGCCGGCGCGTGGTGCGGGTCGACCTTGGCGACCATCAGGTCGTCGGTGCCGACCCGGGCGTAGACGAGGACCTCGTGGCCGAGCGGCTCGGCGACCTCGACGGTCGCGGGAATCCGGGCGGACTCGCCGCGGACGGGGCGGCTGCCGTCGCTCAGGTTCTCGGCACGGATGCCCACGATGACCGCCTTCCCGTCCTTTCCGGCGGTCAGGGCCCGGTACGCCTGGGCCACCGGGAGGGAGAACGTCGCGGTCTTCAGCGTCGCGCCGCCGTCGGCGAGCGTCGCTTTGATGAAGTTCATGGGAGGGGTGCCGATGAAGGCGGCGACGAAGAGGTTCGCGGGCTGCTCGTAGACCTCGAGCGGCGTCCCCACCTGCTGGAGCTTGCCGTCCTTCATGATGGCGATCCGGTCGCCCATCGTCATCGCCTCGACCTGGTCGTGGGTGACGTAGACCGTCGTCGTCTTCAGGCGGTTCTGGAGCTTGCTGATCTCGGCGCGCATCTGGACCCGGAGCTTGGCGTCGAGGTTCGAGAGGGGCTCGTCGAAGAGGAATACGGCGGGCTTGCGGGTGATGGCCCGGCCGACCGCGACCCTCTGCCGCTGGCCTCCCGAGAGCTGTTTCGGCTTGCGGTCGAGGAGCTGCGTGATGCCGAGCATCTCGGCGGCCTCGTTCACGAGCTTGTCCATCTCGGCCTTCGGAGTCTTGCGGATCTTCAGGCCGAACTCGAGGTTCTCGCGGATCGTCATGTGCGGGTAGAGCGCGTAGCTCTGGAAGACCATGGCGATGTCGCGGTCCTTGGGGGCCACCTCGTTCACGACGCGGTCGCCGATCGCGATGGTTCCGTCGGAGATCTCCTCGAGCCCCGCGATCATCCGCAGGGCCGTCGACTTGCCGCAGCCCGACGGCCCGACGAGCACCATGAACTCGTGGTCCTTGATCTCGAGGTTCAGGCCCTCGATGACGGAGACGTCGCCGTAGCGCTTGGCGATCTCCTTGAAGACGACTTGAGCCATGCAGGAGCCTCCTCGGTCAGGTGCCGGGCGCCAGGATGGCGGCGCTCCGGGGCGGCAGGGTGAGAGAGACAGCGCCTTCCGAGAGCGAAACGGCGAGGGCGCCGAAAAGATCCGCGGGCGGCAGACCGCCCCACTCCGCGGGGGCGGGAAAGGTGACGGTGACGGGTTCGGCGCCGCGATTGACGGCGACGGCGACGGCGCTTCTCGACTCGGCGTCCCGGCGGAGGAACGCGTAGCCGTCGCCCGTCGTGAAGAGCCCCTCGTGCGTCCCGCGCCGGAGCGCGGGCTGGGCCTCGCGGATCGCGACGAGCTTCACGTAGTCGGCCCGGAGCGCCTCGTTCCTGGGGAGGCCCTTGCCGGGGAGGACGTCCTTCCCTCCCCACGGCATGTCGCTGCGGTTGTCGGGCCAGTCGCCGCCGGCGCGGGCGACCTCCTCGCCGTAGTAGATGGTGGGGATTCCCGCGGTCGTCATCTGGAGGACCGCCGCGAGCCGGAAGAGCTCCACGTTCCCGCCGAGCTGGAAGAGGCCTCCGGGAACGTCGTGCGAGGAGAGGAAGTGCGAGAGGAGGTAGCCGGAGCGGACCTTCTCGCGAGACTTGAGGTAGCGGTCGAACGCGACCGCCCGGCCGCGCCCTTCGACGAACGCGATGGCGTTTCCCTGGAACGCGAAGTCGAACCCGGCGTCCATCTCGTCGCGCTCGAACCAGGGGTCGAGGACCTGCGGGTCGCCCCCCCAGACCTCGCCGAGGAGGAAGAACCCCTTCCCGACCTCGTCGCGCGTCCGCTTCCGGTGCTCGGTCCAGAAGTCGTGGGCGACGTGCTTGACGGTGTCGAGGCGGAAGCCGTCGATGCCGAGGCGCCTGGCCCAGGCGATCTGGGCGTCGAGGAGGTACTTCGCGACCTCGGGGTCCTCGGTGCGGAAGTCGGGAAGACCGGCGACGCACGACGTGACGTCGTCCGCGCCGCAGTCCCCCTTCTCGTTCGTCCGGAACCACCCGCGGGTCTTCGGGTCCTTCGTGTACTTCGACTCGTACCCGGCATGGTTGTAGACGACGTCGAGGAGGACGCGAATCCCGCGTGCGTGGCACGCGTCGACGAGGGCCTTGAAGTCGTTTACATCGCCGAAGCGCGGATCGAGAGACTGGAAGTCGTCGGCCCAGTAGCCGTGGTAGGCCCAGTCGGGGAAACCCGCCCCGGTGACGAAGCCCGGCGTGTTCCTCACGATCGGCGTGATCCAGAGAGCGTTCACGCCCAGCGAAGCGATCTCGTCGAGCCGGGCCGTCAGCCCCTTGGCGTCGCCGCCGTGGAAATGCCCCTTCTTCGTGACGTCGACGTCGGCGTTGCTCGCCGCGTCGCCGTCGGCGAAGCGGTCGAGGACGACGAAGTAGAGGACGGCGTCCCGCCAGTCGTCGAGGAGCTTCGGGGCGGGAGCGGCGGCCTCTTCAACGGCACCGGCCGCTGTCGTCGCCGGTGCCCCGGGTCCCGCGGCCGCCTGAGAGGCGGGCGGGGCGGACGAGCAGGCCGAAACGGCGGCCGCGAGAGCTATGGCAGTGCCCACGCCGAGAGAACGGAAGCCGATGGTGCCGGGCTTGCGAATGGGTCTCTCCTGTGGGGGGCCTTCAGAGCATTTCGGTGGGACTTTACAGGAAACCGACGCGTCCGGACACGACGGAAACCCGCCTAGAATTCCATCAATCATGCGAGAAGTGCCGCAGCGCCGCGTCCACACCGTCATCCTCGGCGGAGGCCAGGGAAAGCGTCTCTATCCCCTCACCCGCGACCGGGCCAAGCCGGCGGTGCCGCTCGGGGGCAAGCACCGGCTCATCGACGTGCCGCTCTCGAACGCGATCAACTCCGGCTTCCGGGACATCGCGGTCCTGACGCAGTTCAACTCGGCCTCGCTGAACAACCACATCTCCCTCACCTACCGGTTCGACAGCTTCGCGCGAGGCGGCGTCGAGGTCTTTGCGGCCCAGCAGACCGAGGAGGGGGGGGAGTGGTTCGAGGGGACCGCGGATGCCGTGCGGAAGCACATGCGGCGGCTCGGGACCCGCGACTACGACCACGTCCTCATCCTCGCGGGAGACCACCTCTACCGGATGGACTACCGCGAGATGTTCGAAGCGCACATCCAGACGAGCGCCGACATCACCGTCGGCGTCCTCCCTGTTCCGAAGGAGGACTGCGCCGGCTTCGGGATCCTCCTGACCGCCTCGGACGGGCAGATCCGCGCCTTCCGCGAGAAGCCCCGGACCGACGAGGAGCTCGCCCCCCTCGCCCCGTCCAAGGATCTGCGCGAGCGCTGGGGGCTCCAGCCCGGGCAGTACCTCGCGAGCATGGGGGTCTACATCTTCCGGATGGAGACGCTCCGCGAGTCGCTCGCGACCCCGGAAAACATGGACTTCGGCAAGGACATCCTCCCGAGGCTCATGGAGACGCACAAGGTCCAGGCGTTCCCGTTCCGCGGGTACTGGAGGGACATCGGGACGATTCGGAGCTTCTACGAAGCGAACATCGCGCTCACGGACGACGACCCGCCCTTCCACTTCTACCACCCCGACGCGCCGATCTTCACGCGGGCGCGCTTCCTTCCCTCCTCGTCGCTCATCGAGGCCCGCATCGACCACTGCCGCCTCGCCGACGGCGTGAGGATCTACGGTGCCCAGATCGTGAGGAGCGTCATCGGCCTCCGCGCCCGGATCGAGAAGGGGTGCCGGATCATCGAGTCGATCGTCCTGGGCGCCGACGACATCGAGGAGGAGGACGGCCGCGTCGCCGCCCTCGCGAAGGGGATCCCGCCGGTCGGGATCGGCGCGGACTGCGTCATCGAGCGGGCGATCGTCGACAAGAACGCGCGCATCGGCCGCGGCTGCGTCCTCAGGGGCGACCCGTCCCGCCCGGACCAGGACGGCGACGGCTGGTTCCTGCGCGACGGGATCGTCATCGTCCCGAAGAACGGGATCCTCCAGCCCGGCACCATCGTCTGAAGAGCCGCCCGGGGGAGACCCCGGGCGTCGCCGTTTCCCGCGGAGGGGCCCACGCCGCCCGTCTCGTTCGTCCTCGTCCTCCACGGCCACATTCCCGCCGTCCTCGGACACGGCGTGTGGCCGCACGGCGCCGACTGGCTCTTCGAGGCGGCCGCGGAGACGTACCTTCCCTTCGTGGCGGCGGCCCGCGCGCTCGATGAGGACGGCGTCCCCTGGAAGGCGACCGTCGGCCTGACACCGATCCTCTGCGAGCAGCTGCGCGATCCCCGTTTCCCGCGCGGGTTCCGCCGCTACGTCCGGCACCGCCTGGCGGCCGCCTCTCACGACGCCCGCGACTTCGCGCGCGTCGGCCACCGGGGCGAAGCTCTCGCCCGCGCGTGGCGCTCTCACTACGAGGAGGCGCTCGCCCTCTTCGACGAGCTCGACGGCGACCTCGTCGCCCCGTTCGCCCGGCTGGCCGACGAAGGAAGGGTCGAGCCGATCGCCTGTGCCGCCACGCACGGCTTCCTCCCGCTCCTCCCGTCCGACCGGGCGGCGGAGCGCCAGCTCGACGTCGGCCTGGCGGCGCACCGGAGGCACTTCGGCCGCCCCGCGCGCGGCCTCTGGCTGCCCGAGTGCGCCACCCGCCCCGCGGGAACTCTCGTGACACCCGGCTTCGGCAGGCGCGTCGCGCGGCGGGACGTCCTCTCGCTCCTGGCGGCGCGGGACGTGAAGTTCACCTTCGTCGAAACGCACCTCGTCGCGGGACGCGTCGGGAAGCCCGCGTACGGCGGGAGCGGTGGCGTCCGGTGGAGCGCGGGAGCAGCGACGCCGACGGGGCGGACGCCGTACGCCGTCCACCGGGTCGGGACGGACGCCGGAGGCGTGGCCGTCCTGGCGCGCGATCCGCGCAGCTCGGAACAGGTCTGGTCGGGAGAGGTCGGTTACCCGGGGGACCCGGCGTACCTCGAGTTCCACCGGAAGGCGGCGCGCGGCGGGCTTCGCTACTGGTCGGTGACCGACGCGAAGGGGCCGCTCGACGGAAAGGAGCTCTACGACCCGGCGACGACGTCGGAGCGGGTCGCGGAGCATGCGGTCCACTTCTGCGACCTCCTCGAAGAATCGGCGGCGGCGGAGCCTTCCGCCCGGGTCGTCGTCGCGATGTTCGACTTCGAGCTCTTCGGGCACTGGTGGTTCGAGGGTATCGACTTCCTCGCCGCGGTTTTTCGCGAGCTCGCGCGCCGGGACGGCCCCGTGCGGCCGGCCACCGCGTGGGAGGCGGTTTCCGAGGCCGGGGACTCAGCCCCGGCGATCACTCTTCCTGCGGGTTCGTGGGGGCGGGACGGCGACTTCAGCGTCTGGGACAACCCCCGGACGGAGGAGTACTGGAGGACGCTGGAGCGAGCCGGGGAGCTCTGCAGGGGGATTGCCGACGGCGACCCGCGCCTCGGCCCGGCGGCGCTCCGGCAGCTCCTCCTCCTCGAAGCGTCCGACTGGCCCTTCCTCGTCGAGAACGGCTCGGCGCGCGACTACGCCGAGCGGAGGATCCGGGAGCACGCCGCGGCGATCGACGCTCTTTCAGCCCTTTCCGAGCGCCCCGGGCCGCGGACGCGCGGCGAGGCGCTCCTCCTCGCGCGCCTCGCGCGGAGGGACCGCGCCTTCGCGCCCGAGCTGGGCGGCTGAGCCCGGCAGGGCCGGCGGGAGGCGCTCCGGAGTCCGCGCCGGGAGTTGCGACGTAGAATCGACGGCGACCCGGTCAGACCTCGCTCGAGAAAGGACGACCACCATGGCCTACACGGCGAAGAGCTACGACCATCTGCTCGGCACCCCGGGCTTCTCGGATGCCCTCCTGAAGAACCACTTCACGCTCTACCAGGGCTACGTTGCGAACACGAACAAGCTGAACGAGGAGCTCGCCATCCTCCTCGTCGACGGCAAGCAGGGCTCTCCGGCGTTTGCGGAGCTCAAGCGCCGCTTCGGCTGGGAGTGGAACGGCATGCGCCTCCACGAGTACTACTTCGGGAACATGAAGGGCGGCGGCGTCCCCCTCGACCCGAACTCCGCGCTCGGGAAGAAGCTCGCGGCCGACTTCGGCTCCCTCGAAGGGTGGGAGCGCCACTTCCGGGCCGTCGGCGCGATGCGCGGCATCGGCTGGACGACCCTCTACCAGGACCCGGCCTCCGGCCAGCTCATGAACATGTGGATCGGCGAGCACGACGGCGGCCATCCGGCCGGCGGCACGCTCCTCCTCATCATGGACGTCTTCGAGCACGCCTTCATGCTCGACTACGGCCTCAAGCGCGCCGACTACATCGAGGCGTTCTTCAAGGCGATCGACTGGTCGGTCGTCGCGGCCCGCTTCGACGCGGCGCCGAAGCTCGCGCTGTAGCGCGCGCGCTTTAATCGACCTGGCGGGCGAGCCTTCGGGCCCGCCCGTTCCGCCTTCGGCTACAGCGCCCGCCAGACGTACGACGTTCCGTCCCGCGTGAAGCCGAGCCCCTCGAGAAGCGGCGCCAGGGGCGAGCCGGCGGCGGGGCGCGACGAGCCGGCGGAGGAGATCGTCTCTACGACGAGCCGGCGCGGCCGGCCGAGCGGGTCGCGCGCGCGGCGCAGGAGCCCCTGCAGCTCGGCGAACCCGGCACGCAGGACGCGGTCGGAAGCCGGCGACTCGCCGAGGTCGAGCTCTCCCGAGCCCGAGAGCACCAGGACGGGCGCACCGTTGCGAAGGGCGGCGTACCCGTCGCGGGGCGTGTCGAGGCCCAGGAGGGCGGGGTCGGAGGTGGCGAGGGCGGCCAGGCCGTCGGCAGCGTCTTCCTCGCCGGGTGGTTCGCGCATCCGGCGCAGCTCCTCGACGACCTCCGGCTCGGCGTACTGGAGCGGGCCGTCTCCCTCGACGAACTCGCCGCGCCGCAGGTCGCCGCGCAGCTCCATCCGGGCGAGGGCCGGCGCCACGTCGCTCCAGCGGACGGCGCTCTCGGCCCCCTCGACGACGGCGCGAGAGACGACGCCCCAGCGGGCGAGGAGAAGGCGGGCCCAGGCCTCGGCGCGCTCGCCGGGCGCGAGGTCGGGACCGAGCACCGATGGCGCCGACAGGAGGGACCAGCGGCCCGAGAGGACGTGCGAGGCCGCCGCCGATGCCCGTCCACCGATGCCGAGGCGCGAGGCGACGCGCGCCTCGGCGGCGCGCAGCGCGGGACGCGACGGGGGGCGGCCGAGGGGTGCCGTGGAGGCCGGGGCCGGGCCTGCGGGCGCGGCCCGTTTCGCGCGGAGCAGCTCGCGGAGGCCGTGGAAGCCGTCCCCGGTGACGAGGCCGGCGAGAAGAAGCTCGCGCAGCGGCGGCACGAGCGCCTCGGGGCGACGGCCCTGAGGCCCGGCGAGGTCGGAGAGAAACGACGCCCCGCCGAGGGCGAGAGCCTCGTGGAGAGCGCGGGCCTCCGGAGAGAGAGCCTCGACCGGCGGCGGCAGGTCCGGCAGGACGAATCGTCCCTCGCCGCGGAAGAAGAGGCTCATCCGCGAGGAGCGGAGCTCCTTCTCCCCGTCGAGACGCCAGACGAGAAGGCCACGTGCGGAGAGGACGTCGAGGGCGTCCGGCTCCGGCTCGGCGAGACGCGCAGGGAGAACCGATGCCTCCCATGCGGCGGCCGGGAGCGCCAGCCCCCGCAGCAGTCCGACGGCCCGCTCGGCCGCGTCGGGACCGGCAAAGCGCGCCCCCGACACGGCCCCCTGCCGTCGGGCGACGAACGCACGGCGCACCGCAGCCGGCACCGGGCGGATTTCGCCACGCAGGATCGAGAGCGTCTTGCGCCGGATCGCGTCCGCGAGGCGCGCCCCTGCGAATCGCCGTTCGCCCGCCGCTCCCCCGAGCCGGCCCGCCACGACGAGCGCCTCGAGCCGCAGCCGTTCCAGGGAGTCGAGGACTGCCTCCTCGCCGAGCCCGTATCGCGCCTCGACCTCCGAAGCCGTCGCCGGCCCGCGCGTCCCGACGTACCCGAGGACGAGCCGGTCCCGTTCCTCCCGGGCCAGCGTCCCCGTAAGGAGCGCCGCCCAGAGCGCGGCGTCTTCCGCTGCCACGAGCCGTTCCTCGCCCGCGACCCGCACCCGCGCCACCGACCCCCGCCCCTCGAGCTCCGCGACCCACGCCGCCCCGTCCCCGACCGACCGCTCGAGGGCCTCCCTTGGGGTCAGGTCTTGATTTTCCATTATAGCGAGGAGCAGCTCCTCGGCCGTCCGGGCCATCCGACGCGGCGTGAGGCGCGTCGCGTCGGCGCGGGCCGCCGCGGCGGCCTCGGGTCTGAGGCCGTCGTCGAGGCTCTCGCCGAGGACCTCGCCGAGAAGGGCGCGGTTCGCGGCGACGGCGTGGAGGTCCCGCTCGGCGCGCGGGGCGTCCCACTCGTACATGTAAACGGCGACGAACTTGAAGAGAAGCGAGGCGGCCGCGGGAGAGGGCGCGCGCCGCCGGTCGAGGATCCGTTCGACCTCGCCCTTCTCCATCCGCGCGAGGAGCGCGAGAAGCCGGTCCATCTCTCAGAGGTCGCGCAGGCAGTCGCGATACGTCTCGGCGACGACGGGGAAGTCGGGGAGGGAACGGGTCGTCTGGAGGAGGTCGCGCGCCTTGATCCGCTGGAGCCAGAAGGGGGTCCGGCGCCCGCTTCTGAGGCGCGGAAGGAGAAGGGCGCGCTGCGCGTTCTCGCGGAAGCGCGCCCCGAACATCGGCGAGTTCGGAAGCTGCGCCAGGAGCCGCTCCCTGGCCTCGTCCGGACCGATGCGCGAAAGCCGCTCGAGAGGCACCTCCCGCTCGGCGCCCGGGATTCGCAGGAGGATGCCGTCGTCGGAGGCGACGGTCTCGACGTCGACGCCCGTCTCCTCGCGGAGGACCGCCGAGAGGACGAGGGACCAGGGGAGGTTCACGCCGCGCCCGAGGAGAGAGCGGACGACGACGCACGGGTCGCCCAGGTCGTTCGGGAAGGTCTCGAAGACCACGGCGCGGTCGGACGCGAGACCGCCGGAGTCGGTCACCTCGCGCCGGACAGAGCCGACGATCGCGGCCGCCGCATCCGGCGTCGTGGCGTAACGAGAGAGGAGAAGGTCGTTGAGACCGGGCTCGTCGAGCCGTTCGGCGACGAACCGCTTCAGGCGGCCGATCCGCTCGCCGAGGATGCCGGTCCGCCCCAGCCCCTCGCCCCGCCAGAAGGGCATTCGCGGCGCCGGCTGGCCGTGCGCCTCCTCGACGACGACGGTGCTGTGTCCGATCTCGATCGCCCGCCACGCCCGCGAGCCGAGGAGGAAGACGTCCCCCTCCTTCGTCTCGTGGACGAACTCCTCGTCCAGCTCGCCGACGGCGGTCTTTCGGTCGGGCAGGACGGCGCGGAAGGTGCCCCGGTCGCCGATCGTCCCGCCGTCGAGGAGCGCGGCGAGGCGCGCGCCGGGAAGGGGCGTGACGCGGTCCGTCGCACGGTCCCAGACGAGCTTCGGGGCGAGCGCGGCGAAGCGCTCCCTCGGGTACTTCCCCGAGAGCATCGCGAGCGTCTCGAGAAAGAGCGAGCGGGGGAGGGCGCGGTAGGGCCAGGCCTTCCGTGCGAGGGCGAAGAGCTCGGCGGCGGTGACGGCCAGGCCGTCGGCCGCACGGGCGACGGCCTCGGCGACGAGCTGCTGGGCGAGGACGTCGAGCGGAAAGTCGGGCGGGCGCGTTTCCTCGACGCCTCCTTCCCGCATCGCCTCGGCCGTCGCCGCGCTCTCGAAGAGGTCGTCGAGGTAGAGCGGGACGAAGAGGCCGCGCGCCGTTTCGCCGACGAGGTGACCCGAACGTCCAACCCGCTGGAGCCCGCGGGCGATCCCCTTCGGGCTCTCGAGGAGGACGACCGAGTCGACGTGCCCGACGTCGATCCCGAGCTCGAGGGAGCCTGTCGCGACGAGGACCGGGAGAGTACCGGCCTTCAGCGCCGTCTCGATCTTCTCGCGCATCGGACGCGATACGGAGCCGTGGTGCGTCGGGACGTCTGTGCCCGTCGCGTCGGAGAGCTTGCGAGCCACCTTCTCGGCGAGCCGCCGGTTGTTGCAGAAGACGAGCGTCGTCTTCCGCGCGGTGACCTCGTTCACGACGGTTTCGATGGCCGGTCCCCACGCCGACCCGTCGGGGAGCGAACGGAAGTCGGGGGCCGGAGACGTGACGGTCAGGTCGAGCGTCTTCCTGGCTTCGACGACGACCGGCCGCATCGCGCGCCCGGTCCCGGCGGCGAAGGACGCGACGACGTCGACCGGCGCGACCGTGGCCGAAAGGGCAATCCGCTGCGGCGAGACGCCGCCCGCGCGAGCGACGAGCTCCTCGAGCCGCTCGAGGGAGAGAACGAGGTGGCTGCCGCGCTTGGTCCCGGCGACGGAGTGGATCTCGTCGAGGATCACCGTCGAGACCCCCTCGAGCGCCCGGCGCCCCGACCCGGTCAGCATCAGGTAGAGCGATTCCGGGGTCGTGATGAGGACGTCGGGCGGGGCCTTCAGCTGGCTCGTTCGCTCGCGCGACGGGGTGTCGCCCGTCCGCACCGCGGTCGTGATCGGCACGCGGTCGGCGCCGAGGTGTCTCGCGATTCCGGCGCGCGGCCGCTCGAGGTTGCGGTGGACGTCGTTGTCGAGCGCTTTCAGGGGGGAGACGTAGAGCGTGGCGAGGCGCGGGGCGTCGTCCCCCTCGAGGCGGCGGCGGAGGATCGCATCCAGCGAGACGAGAAACGCCGCGAGCGTCTTGCCGGTGCCGGTCGGCGAGACGAGGAGGACGTTCTCGCCGGCGGCGATCGCCGGCCAGGCACCGCTCTGGGCGGCGGTGGGCCCCTCGGGGAAGGACTCGCGGAACCAGGAGCCGACGGCGGGGTGGAAGAGCTCGAGCGGGTCGGCCGGGGAGCCCCGGCGCGCGCGGGGGCTCACGGCGCGGCAGAGAGCTTTCGCCGCGCCTCCGCGTCCGCCACGGCCTCGCGGAGGAACTGGTCGAGGAGGTCCCACGGGTCCATGACGAAGCGGTCTTCGGCGCCGGGGCCCGTTCTTTCGAAGAGGAGCTTCACGCCGACGTCGGCCTTCCCGTCGAAGGGGGCCTCGACGCCGATAGAGAAGACCGCGGCGAGGGGACGCCCGCGCCCGTCCGCTCCGACGACCGTCACGGTGCGGTGCGCGGAGGTCCCGCTGATCGCGTCGAGGAGCGCGAGCTCCTCGGCGGTCGAGGCGGGAAAGGAGGTCCAGCGTTCCCGGTTCACGACAGGGAGTATAGGGAGGCCGCCGCGGTTCGGACGGACGGGGCGCCTGGGGACGTCGAGGGGTTAACGTATCGACATCCGACGGTGAGGCGCGAGGAGGGCGGGGATGGCGAGAACGGTGCTGGTGACCGGGGGCGGGACGGGGCTCGGGAAGGCGGCGGCGCTCCGCTTCGCGCGCGAGGGGGACCGCGTGGCGATCTGCGGCCGGCGTACGGAAGTGCTGGAGGCGGCGTCGAAGGAGATCGCGGCCGCAGGTGCCGCCGACGTCGCGACCTTCGCCTGCGACGTCCGCTACGACGACGACGTGGCGAAGATGGCCACCGCGCTCCACGAGCGCTGGGGCGCGCTCGACGTGCTCCTCGCAAATGCCGCCGGGAACTTCGTCTGCCCCGCTGAGAAGCTCTCGCCGAACGGCTGGAAGGCGGTCATCGAGATCGTTCTCAACGGCACGTTCTACTGCTGCTCGGCGTTCGGCCGGAAGATGATCGAGGCGCACGCCGCCGACGGGAAGGGACGTTCGATCGTCACGGTCGTCGCCGACTACGCCTGGGCCGCGGGGCCGGGAGTCATCCACTCCGCGTCGGCCAAGGCGGGCGTCCTCGCCCTCACGCGGACCCTCGCCGTCGAGTGGGCGCGGCACGGCATCCGCGCGAACGCCGTCTCGCCCGGACCATTCCGCTCCGAGGGGACCGACAAGAATCTCTGGCTCGACGAGACCCTCGCGAGGGAGGTCGTCGAGACGATCCCGCTGGGCCGCTTCACGACGGCTGCCGAGGTCGCCGAGTCGATCGCCTTCCTCGCGGACGAGTCGAAGGCGGGCTACATCACCGGAGCCTGTCTTCCCGTCGACGGCGGGCATTGGCTCACGGGGTCACCGCTGGGTTTCCTCGGCGCCGTCGCGCGGGCCAGCACGAAGCCGTAGGGAGAAGAGGAGGAGCCGGGGAGAGAATGGGATCAGGTCCCGAATGGTGTATTGTCGGAAACAATACACCATTCGGGACCTGACCCCATGGAGATGACTCCTTGGGGATGACCTCGTGGAGACCCCGCGGCGTCCTTGATCCCCCAGGGTTCTCCTAGCGCGAGATGAGGACGACGTCGCCTTCGGAGAGCCCCTCGCGGATCTCGACGAAGAAGGCGTTGCTGCGCCCGGTCTTCACGCGGCGCGTCTCGGTGCCGGTGACGGTCCGGACCGTGCAGACCGCCTGGTCGCCCTCGTAGCGGACGGCGTCGACGGGGACCTGGACGGCGTCCTTCACCTCACCCGCCAGGACGAGGGCCTGGGCGCTCATGCCGGGGCGCAGGCGCGGCTCGGCCTTCGCGAGCCTCAGGACGAGGGGGAACGTGCGCGCCTCTCCCTTGTCGCCGGCCGTGAGGGCCCCGAGGCGCAGGACGGTGGCGGCGAACGTCTCGTCGGGGAAGGCCTCGAGACGGACCTCGGCCTTCTGGCCGGGCTCGACGCGGTGGATCTCCCCTTCTTTCACGCGCGTCTCCACGAGCATCTCGGAGAGGTCGGGGAGGTCGAGGACGGGCTGCCCGGCGAAGACGGCGTCGCCGATGCGGACGCGGCGCTTCTCGCCCCCCTTCTCGAAGATCTCCCGGTGAACGACGAGGCCGGGGGAGCGGGCCGTCACCGTGCAGAGCGCGATGCGGCGTTCGACGTCGGCGACGGTGCGGGCGGCCTCGGTGGCGCGGGCGTCGGCGAGGTCGGCGGCCGCCTTCGCCTGGGCCGCCTGCGCGGCGGTCTTCTCGGAGACGACCTTCAGGGAGGCCTTCCTCGACTCGACCTCCTGCGTTTTCTGCGCGAGGAGCTGCGGGTGGGTGAATCGGGTGAGCGTGGAGTGCTGCTGTCCTGCGAGGACGAGGTCGGCCTCGGCCTCGGTCGCCCGCCGCTCGGCCGAGCGCAGCTCGTCGCGCGAGACGTACCCCTTCTCGGCGAACGGGGCGAGCCCCTCGAGCTTCTGCCGGGCCTCCTCCGTCTCCCGCCGGGCCCGCTCGACCGCGGCCGCGGACTGCTGCACCTGGAGCGGCGCGACGCCGTTGACGAAGGTCCTCAGATCGAGCTCGGCCCGTGAGAAGGCCGAGGAAGCCTCGAGGCGCTCGCTCTGCTGCGTGGCGAGGAGGGCGCGCAGGGCCTGCCGGGCCTGCTCGGCCTCGCCGGAGGTCTGGACGAGGCGGGAGCGGGCGACCTCCAGCTCGCGGCGGAACGGGGCATCGTCGAAGCGGACGAGGAGCGCCCCGGGCGCGACCCACGTTCCCTCCGGGGCGAGCTCGGCGACCTTCATCTCGACCCCCGCGACCTCGGGGCCGTAGCTCTCGGCGCGGGCCGGGGCGAGGAGGCCCGAGACGGCGACGGTGATACGCAGCGGGCCGCGGACGGCGCGGACCTCGCCGACGACGTCGGACACGGCGGCCCGCCGGACGAGGAGCGCGGTCGCGAGGACGAGAGCGGTCGAGCCGGCGGCGAGGAGGGCTTTCTTCCGCGGCGACAACGCGCCGAGGAAGGAGATCGCCTCGCGAAAACGGCGCACGGCCGGCGCGATGCGGACAGCGTCGAGCATGGGATCTCTGCGCAGTCTACGGCGCCGGGGCCGGACGGGGTAGAAACTCCTCCGGGCGCAGAAGCCCGGCCTCGGCGAGGAGGGCGAGCTCGTAGAGGAGGACCTGCTGGCGCGACGTCAGGAGGGAGACGCGCGCGGAGTTGTAGAGCCCCTCGGCGTCGACGACGAAGAAGTTGTCGCTGAGCCCCTTGCCGAAGCGGAGCTGGGCGACCTCGAGCTGCATCCTCGCAACCTCCTCGTTCGCCGCGTCGAGGGCGAGCCGGTCGCGGGCGGTGGCGAGGCGCCGGGCTGCGGCGCGGACCTGCCGGACGACGTCCGCCTCCAGCGACTCGACGCCCCGGCGGGCGCTCCGGAGCGTCACCTCGGCCTGGCTCTTTGCGGCGAGCTGCGTTCCGAGGTTCAGGGGAGCCTGAGAGGAGAAGCCGAGCGTCCAGACGGACGGACCCGACGACCCGAGGGCATTCCCCAGGCGATTCCCGCTCCCGGCGGCGCTCCAGGTGAGCCCGGCGTCGAGCGAGGGGAGGAGAAGGCTCTTCGCGATGCGGAGCTGGAACTCGGCGTCCTTCACGCGCTCGCGCGCCTCGACGACCTCCTCGCGATTCGAGAGGGCCGCGACGATGGCCTCCTCCTCGGCCGGGACGTCGACCGGCAGGCGCTCCGGCGAGACGAGGCGCCAGCGGCTGCCGGCCGGCCGGCCGAGGAGGCGGGCGAGTATGTCGAGGGCGTCCTCCCTGGCATTGCGGGTGTCGTTCTCCTGCGAGCGGGACTGGGCGACCAGCTGCTCGGCCCTGAGGACGTCGAGGCGCGAGACGCTCCCGGCCTGCTCCTTGGCATGGCTCGACGCGAGGATCGTCTCCGCCCGCTGGGTCCGCCCGGCGGCCTCACCCACGAGCTCGTCCTGGAGGATCGAAGCCAGGTAGGCGCTCCAGACGGCGACGACCGTGCGCCGCTTCTGGATCGAGAGGTTCCGGCCGACGGTGTCCACCTGCCGTCCCGCCACGCGGAGCGGCTCGCGCGTGACCGCGGGGTCGAGGCCGCGCAGGAGCGGTTGCGCAACGGAAAGCGAGTAGAAGGAGCTCCACTCGCCGCCCTCCTCGAGCCGGGCCGCCTCGGCGATGCCCGAGAGGCGCGGGCCGAACGGAAGCTGCTCAGAAGCGCTGACGCCGTACCGGCTCAGCGCGGGCGCTCCGCCGTCCCGCAGGGAGGGCGAGAGAAACGGCGTCACCTGCGGCAGGAACGCGGAGCGCGCCGCGGAGAGGCTCGCGGCGGCGATCGCGGCGCTGTCGACGGCGTCGAGGAGGTCGGGGTTGCTGGTCAGCGCCGTCTCGACGGCCCTGGCGACGGGGAGCTCCTCGGCCGGCGGCGCGGCGGGAGTGGAGGCGGGAGTGGCGACGAGAGTCGCGCCGAGAGCCGCGGCGAGGAGGAACGTCGCGATCACTCGAGCCTCAGCGTCGCGGCCGGGTCGAGCGCGGCCGCCTCGTTCGCAGGGCGGATGCCGGCGGCGATGCCGAAGGCTGCCGAGCCTCCGGCGAGGAGGAGGAGCGTCCCCGGCGCAAAGTGCGGCGTCCATCCGGCCCGCGAGAGGAGCGTGAGGGAGAGGAGCGCGCCCAGGAGAATTCCGAGAAGACCGCCGCCGAGACCGAGGAAGAGTCCCTCGGCGAGGAACTGGAGGCGCACGTCCTCGCGGCGCGCTCCGGTGGCGCGGCGCAGGCCGATCTCGAGCGAGCGGGCCCGCACCGAGGCGCGGAGCAGGTTCGTGACGCCGAACGCGGCGGAGGCGGCGGTGAGAATCGAGACGAGGAGGACGACGCGGTCGAACGAACGGTGCGCCGCGCGGTACTGCTCGACGGCCTGCGTCGGTGTCGTGACGGCCGAGCCTGCAGGGACGAGCGGCGCCAGGAGGCGGGCCGCACGCGCCGCCTCGCCCGGGTCGGAGAAACGGAGGGCGAGGAGGTCGACCGGGTAGTCGCCCGCCGGGGAGGCCGAGGCCCGCGGCTCGGCGCCCAGGGGGACGAGGAGGCCCGAGTCCCAGTCGACGCCCGCCAGCTCGCCGCCGCTGCCGGCGACCGCGGACGAGCCACGGAGGATCCCCGCGACCTCGTAGGTCTCGCCGCCGGCCGAGAGGCGCGTTCCGAGCGGGTCGCCGTGGCGGGCAAGCTGGGCGGCGAGCCGGGCGCCGAGCAGGCCGTTGCGCGCGCGCGAACGCCCGTCGTGGGCTCCGAGAAGCCGGCCTCTCTCCGCCTTCAGGCCGAAAAGCACGAGCGCCTCCGGCTCGACGCCGTAGACCGTCGCCGGGACCTCGGCCGCTGCGCTCCTCACGACCGCCGGAACGGCCCGGACCCCGGACGCTCCCGCGAGGCCCGGGAACCGGACACGGGCGGCCTCGATGCCGGCCGTCGTGAGCGGGGTCGGCGCCCCACGCTCGGCCCTCACGAAGACGTTCGATGGGCCCGCGGCCTCCACCGAACGGAGGAGCTCGCGCCGGCCCCCCTGGACGATGGAGACGAGAGCCACGACGACCGCCGCCCCGGCCGCGACGCAGAGGAGGCCCGCCCGGGTCCGCTGCGGGTCGAGCCGGAGCGCCTCGACGGCGGCCTCCGCCGCCCGGGTCCAGGTCTCGTCGTCGGCGACCGTCGCCTTCCGGGACGGGGTCGCCTCCGCGGCTGACGTAAACTCGTCCATCGGAATCATCGTCGCGCAATGAGGAAGCAGCTCGGAAAATATCTCATCGAGGCCGAGCTCGGCCGGGGCGGCATGGGCGTCGTCTATCGCGCCCATCAGCCCTCGCTCGACCGGACGGTCGCAATCAAGCTCCTCTCCTCGGACCTGATCGGCGACCCCGACGGCGTCAAGCGCTTCCGCCTGGAAGCGAAGTCCGTCGCGAGGCTGAACCACCCGAACATCACGCAGGTCTACGACATCGAGGAGGAGGAGAACCTCATCTACCTCGTGATGGAGTACGTCGACGGCGAGAGCCTCGACGGCCTCATCACGAAGTCGGTCCTCACCGAGTCGCGCTGCCTGAAGATCGTCGCCGACATCGCCGACGCCCTCCACTTCGCGCACGAGAAGGGGATCGTCCACCGCGACGTCAAGCCGGCGAACGTCCTGATGACGTCCGACGGACGGGTGAAGGTCGCCGACTTCGGCCTCGCCTACCTCATCGACCGCGAGGGGGGGACGACGCGGACCGGGTTCCTCGTCGGCTCGCCGAACTACATGTCTCCCGAGCAGGCGACCGGGCAGAAGATCGACCGCCGGAGCGACATCTACTCGCTCGGCGTCGTTCTCTTCCGGATGCTGACGGGGCGCGTCCCGTTCGTCGCGGAGTCGAGCCACGCCGTCCTCTTCATGCAGGTGGGGCAGGAGCCCCCCGACCCCCGCGAGCTGAACAAGAGCATCTCGCTCGTCACGCGCGGCCTCGTCCTGAAGGCGCTCAACAAGAAGGCCGAAGCGCGCTTCCAGACGATGGCGGAGTTCCGCGACGCCCTGCTGCGGCAGTCGGCGGCCCTCTCGGGAGGCGTGGCGGGCGAGATCTCGATGGACGACGGGACGGTCGCCCTCGGCACCGACGACGTCCGGGGCGCATTCGAGCGGGCCCACGCGGACGCACACGGCATCTCGATGCCGCCCACCGCCGAGCCGACGAAGGCGACCGCCCAGATACCGGCTCCGCCACCGCCACCGCCGACGCCGGTCCCCGCGGCCCCCTCCCCGGCTACCGGCGTGCGGAGGCCGGCGCGGCCGGCCGCTCCTCCCCGCTCGCCCGTCCTCCCGATCGCGGTCGCCGCCGTGGGCCTGTTCGTCGTCGCCTTCGGAGGGACGCTCCTGTACAAGAGCGGCCTGGTTCCGGGCTTCGGGAGCCGTCCCGTGCCCACCCCGGCCCCGCTCCCCACACCCGCGCCGACGGCCGTCCCCGTCCAGCCGCTCCCGACGCCGGCGCCCGAGGCGACGTCCACCCCGGCCCCGGAGGCGCCGCTCCCGACCGCGGTGCCGGAGCCGACGAAGCCCCTCGTCGTCAGGGTCCCGACGCCGAGGCCGACGGTGCGCGGCGAGATCCGGATTGCCGACGCCCGCCCGCAGCCGACGGCGGCTCCCGCGGGGGACGTGCTCTGCGTGCAGATGAGCTCGACGAGCTTCGCCCAGGGAAAGACGAAGGGCTTCGCGCCCGGCTTCGACGTCTCGAGCGGGACGCAGGCCCGCGCGGCCAAGCCCGATGCCGGGCTCTTCCAGATCGAGTTCGAGGTGTCGCCGAGGAAGCTCGCGGCGGGCGAGACGGTGCAGATCGAAGCCTACTTCGCCAACGAGGCCGAGCGCGACGTGTCGCTCGACGGCGTCGAGGAGACCGCGCCGATGAGCATCACGAGCTTCCGGCCGGTCACGTCGCCCCCTACTCCCGCCAAGGTAAGGGTCGGCAAGAAGGAGCCGGTCTGGGTCTTTCAGGGCCCTCTCCGCGTTCCGTACGTGAAGACGATCCGGGTCACGGACGCCTCCGGGGACTCGTGGACGCGGACCCTCGAGATCACCCCCTGCCCGTGACGCGTCTCACCCCGGCGCACCGGCGAGGCGCGTCGGCGGTATAGTTGTCCGCAAGAACCAGATGTCTCTCGTACCGGAGTCGCCCGTCGGGGGACCGTCTCCATAGCCGTGGGGAGGGGCGCCCGAAGGACCGTCACCGTCCGAACCGAGGAGGACCGCTCGTGAAGAAGCTCGTTCCGCTCCCCGAGGTTCCCGCCGGCATCCGGCAGGCGTGCGCGATCCTCCTCGCGTCGACGCTCGCTACCGGGGCCTTCGCCGCCCCCGCCCCCCAGGCCGACCCCGTGGTGAAGAAGGCCGCGCCCGGAGAGAGTACCCGCCTGTCGATCGCTCACGACCCGCTGAAGTGCCTCTCCACGGAGGCTCGTCCGCTCGTCGACGCCCGCGTCCTGCCCGTCGCCGAGATGGACCAGGGCTTCGTCTACTTCCGGGCGGCCGGTACGGAAGACTTCTACTACGTCCTGATGAAGCCGAGGGCCCAGGACGATTTCATGGGCGAGCTGCCGCGGCCGATGCCCGGCATCCGCGGGATCGACTACTTCGTCCAGGCCCTCGATCGCCAGAGCCTGCCCAAGAAGACGCCGGAGTACGCCCCTCCCGTCACGGACCGCAACGTCTGCCGCGACGAGCGGACCGTGACCGCCGTCGTCACCGTGACCGCGCCGCGGGAAGGGCTGACTGTCGGGCTGACGCGGGCGGGGCAGAGCCCGGTTCCGGCCGGATTCAACAGGGACGACATCGCGAAGGTCATTCTCGTGACGGGAACCGTCGTGACGCTCGCGAGCGCGCTGTCTTCCGGGACCGGCGCGGCGGCGGGCGCGGGCGCGGCCGCCGCCGGCTCGGGCGGGCTCTCGACGGGCGTGATCATCGGCATCGGGGCAGCCGTCGCGGCGGGGGGGATCGCGGTGGCCGCGGCGAACAGCAGCAATGAGGATCCCAACGGCGCGCCGACGATCGGCTCGGCCAGCATCACGCCGCTCTACGGCTCCGCCCCGCTCCAGGTGACGGGGACCGCGACGGCCTCGGACCCCGACGGCGACCCGCTCACCTACACGTGGAACTTCGGCGCCGGCACGGCGACCGGGGCGACGGCGAACTTCACCTATCAGTCGGCCGGCACCTTCACCGTCGCCCTGACGGTCACGGACAACCAGGGAGGGACGGCGACGAACGCGAACGTGGGGAGCGTCAAGGTCGATCCGCAGGGGACGCCGCAGTACCTCGCCGGCCTCGCCAGCTGGTCGGGGGAGGCGGACCTCGACGTGAGGATCGCGGGACCGGGAGGGATCGACGTCGCGACGCAGCCGGGCGGGCGGAAGCTCCCCGCGGGCTGCACCGTCGGGAACCGGACGGAGAGCGTCATCTACGAGGGCAACCGCCTTCCGCCCGGCACCTACACGCTCTTCGTGAAGCATGCGGCGACCTGCACCGGGAGCCCCGCCACGGCCCGCTTCACGTACTCGGCCCAGGCCACGTCGGGCAGCAAATGCGCAGGGCTTCTCGACGTCGCCCCCGGAGCCGAGATCCAGGCCTGTACCTTCACGTTCCCGTAACACTCTCGCGTGGCACCTTCCCTTGGGGCCCCGTTCGCGGCAGGCCCCAGGCGGCTCGTCCGCGGGAGGCGGGGTACCATCACCGCATGGTTCCGTCTCCCGCGCACCTCCTCGTCATCGGCGACGAGCTCGCCCTCTCCTGGAAGGACGGTTCCGAGAGCTACCTGAAGCTCCGGGACGTTCGACGCCTCTGTCCCTGCGCCGGCTGCGCCGGCGAGCGCGACCTCTTCGGCCGCCTCGCGAAGCCCCCGCAGAAGCCCTATACCCCCGCCTCGTTCGAGGTCGCCGCGACGACGCCGATCGGCGGCTACGCCGTCCAGATCTTCTGGAAGGACGGCCACAACGACGGCCTCTATCCCTGGGTGAAGCTGAGGGAGTGGGCGGAGAACCCACCCGACCTGCCGCCTCTCGAGGTCAAGACCCTCCTCCCGACACTCTGACGCGGGCGAAGGGAGTCCGGGAGGAAGAGCCGGGTCCCGGTTCAGCGGAGGACGTTCTCGACGGGGATGCCGGTCATGCAGGCGTGGTCGAGCGGGCAGCGCGTGAAGCGGCAGGGGGCACAGAGGACGCGCTCCCGGACGACGTCGAGGCGCACGGGGCGGCCGTCGGGACGGGGGCCGTCCCAGGGTCGTGTCGCGTCGGGGTCCGTGGGACCGAAGACGACGGTCGTCGGCGTGCCGGCGGCGTTGGCCAGGTGCGCCAGTCCCGAGTCGTTCCCGACGAAGAGCTCGGCGAGGGAGACGATGCCGAGGACCTCGGGCAGGGAGGTCTTTCCCGCGAGGTCGAAGACGCGCGCGCCGGCCGCGAGCGCGGCGACGCGGGCGTTCACCGGCGCCTCGCTGGCGCTGCCGAGAAGGACGATGGGAAGGCTCCGCGCCGCGGCGAGACGTGAGAAGAGCTCGGCGAAGCGCTCCTCGGGCCAGCGCTTGGCTTCGTGGGCGAAGGAGGCGACGTGGGCGGCGGCGAAGGGGCCGCCCGGGACACCCGCCTCCTTCAGCTTCGCGCGCGCGGTGCGGCGGAGGTCCTCGGAGACGGGCCAGGTGGCGTCGGGAACCTCGGGCACCGGAACGCCCGTCGCGGCGACGAGGCGCAGATGCCGGAAGAGCTCGTGCTCTCCCGGAGGGCTCGAGAACGGGATCGGGTGCGTGAGGAAGGGCGAGCGCAGCTCTCCCCGGTAGCCCCAGCGCTCCGGGATGCCGGCCCGGTACGCCGTCCACGCCGTCGTGAAGCTGCGGGGCAGGAGGATCGCGCGGTCGAAGCCCTTGCCGCGCAGCTCTGCGGCAAGTGCGGCGCGGCCGGCGGTGCCGGCGTGGCGGCCCTTCGGCTCCTCCACGAGGACCTCGTCGACTTCGGGGAGAACGCGATAGAGGGCGGCGACCCACGGCCGCGCGAGAACGGAGATCCGGTCGCCGCGGTGATGGGCCCTGAGGGCGCGCAGCGCCGGGAGCGAGATCACGACGTCGCCGACCCAGTTCGTGGCGCGCAGGAGGATCCTCACTCCGTCCAGCATAATCGAAGGATGCGGCCTGCCGTCTCCATCGTCTTCATGGTGAAGGACGAGGTCGACCGGCTCGGGCCCTCCCTCGCCTCGGCCGGCTGGGCCGAGGAGGTCCTCGTGGCCGATACGGGCTCGGCCGACGGCACGCAGGAGCTCGCCCGGGCGGCCGGGGCCCGCGTCGAGTCCATCCCGTGGGAGGGCTACGTCGCGTCGCGCAACCGGGCCCTCGCGCTCGCGACGCACGACTGGATACTGGTCCTCGACGCCGACGAGCGGGTGTCTTCCGCCCTGGCGGACGAGGTCCGGCGGGTGGTCGAGACGCCGGGAGATGCCACGGGTTTCCGGATGCCGCGCCTCTCGCACGTCGGAGGGCAGCCGATCCGCCACGGGGTCTGGTCTCCCGACCGCAAGCTCCGCCTCGGCCTCCGCTCCCGGGGCCTCAGGGCCGCCGGGGGGCGCGTCCACGAGTGGATCGAGGTCGACGGTGCGGTGCGGGATCTCGCCGGCCCGATCCTCCACTTCCCCTACCGCGACGTCGCCGACGCCGTCCGGAAGAACACGCTCTATGCGCGACTCTCGGCCCTCGATCGCTTCGACCGCGGCGCCCGGGGCCACGTTCTCCCCGTCTTCTTCCGTCCGCCGCTGGAGTTTCTCAGGAGCTGGATCCTCAAGCTCGGCTTCCTCGACGGGCGCGCCGGCGTCGGCGTCGCGCTTCTCCACGCCTGGTACTACCTCCTCAGGGCCGCGTTCCTGATGGAGGAGTCGGAGCGGGAGAAGGAGCGGCGCCGAGGCTGACGCTCAGGGAGCGACGACCCGCAGCGGGGCGAGCCCCGCCGGGTCGTTCGACGCGTTGTCGATCCGCGCCACCGACGCGACGATCGGGCCGCCCTCGGGGAGGACGAGCAGCGTCGCACCTTCCACGGGGCCGCCGGGGAAGAGCGCGGGGAACGAATCGAGCTGAACGACGCGCCCGGCTCCCACGTCGACGAAGTGCTCCCCCCGGAGGCCGTCTCGCGCGTACAGGAGGAGGCGGACTCTCGAAGCCGTTCCTGGCGCCACGAGGACGAGGTTCGAGCGGGCGGCGGGGGACTCGTCGACCCCCGCGAAGGCGACGGGGCGTCCCGGGGCGGCTTCGGCGCCCCGCGGAACGCAGGGGAGGTCCTGCGACGACCGGCCGGTCGCCGGTGTGCTGCGCGTCACGGCGAGGGGGAGGAGACCGCCGGTCGACGAGAGGAGGAGAGCACCGGCCCCGGGGACCTTCGAGGGAAAGAGAATCCCGAGGAGGTCGGGGACGATCCGGGTCTTCCCGGACCCGAGCTCCAGGCGGATCGTTTCGGGGGGCGAGCCGTCGCGCGGGAGAAGGGTCGCGTCGAGGATCGCATCGCCTGTAGAGAAGAGAAAGAGCTCGCTGTAGAAGAAGGTCCCGTTCCGTCCTTCCGCCGAGGCGACGGCCGGGACGGTCCACGCGGTGGCGGCGTCGCGGAGGGAGAGGGCGGGAATGCGCCAGGGGTCGTTCGTCGAAAGGTTGGAAACGGCGGTGCCGTAGACCTGTAGCCGTCCGGCGAGGACGGTGACCCGGACCGAGGCCCCCGGTGCCAGGCTTCGGCCGAGAACGTCGTCGAGCTGCGACCGGCGAAGGTGGGCGAGGTCGACGCGCAGGGAGCGGCGGATCGAGCCCGAACCGTCGAGGACGGTGACTTCGGCCGCCGCCGCCCCCAGCGGCGCGAAGAGCGAGACGTTCATCCGCTCGTACCGGGAATCCAGCGGGACGAAGAGGAGGGCCTCTTCGCCCTCTCCGAGGACGCTCTCGCCCGCCGGGAGGACCGGGAACGAGAGCCCGTACGTTCCCTGCGCCGTCGTGTTGAAGACTCTCGCGGACGCCGCGACGGCCCCGGCGTCGCCGGAGACGACCCGGAGGCGGAGCGGCGAGGCGATTGGACCGGCAGCGGCCGAGGTCAGGAGAGCGTCCGAGGCGAACGCCCGGCTCGAGCCGGCGGGAACCTCGAGCGTGAAGGGCGTGGAGACGCCGTCGAGGAGGAGCGCCTCGAGGAGGAGCGGGCTCTTCGCGAGGTTCCCGACGGTCAGGACCGTCTCGTACCTCGCTCCGTTCGCTCCGTCCGCACGGACCAGCGCCGGGACGAGCAGGTCGGCCTCGGCGACCGGCCCGGCGGGCGCGGGCGAGACGACGAGGAGCGAGCCGGCCGGCCGTGGAACGAGGCCCGGCAGCAGCACCCCTTCCGCCGTCCGATCGAACGCGAGCGGCGTTCCGTCGAGCGTCGCGACGACCGCGGGAGCGAAGGGCCCGGCGAGCGCGAGGTCGAGCCGCCCCGCACCGGCGAGGTGCAGCGAGAACGGCCGGGTCGCGTCGAGGCGGGCGCCGGGGAGGTCGAGACGGATCCGGACCGTTCCCTCGAACGCGAGGTCGGCGCGGTTCGCCCGGGTGTCGGCGCGCGCGTCGAGGAAGGCCCGCGTGCCGTCGGGGGCGGCGGTCCGCGCGAGGCGCGCCCAATGGAAAGTCCTTTCCCTCGATCCGAACGAGACGCCGACGACGCGCTCGGGGTGCGAGGGGCGCACCTTCCCGAGAGCGGCGTCGAAGAGGACCCCGGGCGGGACGAGGCGCAGCTGCTCGTGACCGACGCCGGCGGGGAACCAGGTGGTGAATGCGTAGCCCGCGGGGTCGTCCGCGTGGAGCTCGGAGAGCGTCGGGCGGGGGCCGCGCGCGTCGGTGAATCCCGGCGTCACGCTGACGTGGTGCCCGTTTCGGTACGGGAAGAAGCCGGGCGCGTCGGGAACGTTGTCGTCCGCCTGGCCGTGGAGGACGGCGACGAAGAGGTTCCTCGCGTTCGGGAGGAGAAAGCGCGGCGACAGCTCGAACCAGCGCGCGAGCACCCCGCCGCCCGCAGAGGCCTGGCCACCGGCCGCCGAGACGTAGTCCGGGAACGACGGGGACCAGAGCTGACCCTGGAACGCGTCCGTCGGACCGGCGGCGTCGACGAGCGCGGCGAAGCGCGTCGGGTTCAGGAGCCCGACGTTCAGGGCCCCGCGCCCTCCCTGGGAGAACCCCGCGAGGGCGAGGCGGTCGGGGTCGATCGGAGCCCGCGCCAGGGCGTCGTCGAGGCAGGCGAGGATGTCCGTCTCGTCCGGTACGCCGTTGACGCCGTCCACGTAGTACGCCGACGGAAACCCGCCCAGCGCCGGGATGCGGCGCCCCTCCCAGAAGACGAGGAGGGCGCCGCGCGCGTCGGCCTCGGCGTAGTGCTCCGGACGCTGGAACTGCTGCTTCGTCCCGCCGCGACCGTGGAGGAGCAGGATCGCCGGAAGGCGGCTCGTCCCGTCCCACGTCGCGGGGATGCGCAGGTCGTAGATCCGCTCGACGCCGTCCGCCGGCGAGAAGTAGGAGAGCGGAATGAGCACGCCGGGCGGGAGGGGTGCGGGCGTGGCCGGAGCCGCGAGGAGGAGGATCACGGCCGGGAGCGCCACGCCCCGCAGGAGCCGTCTCAAGGCGTTCACTCTCCGAAGACGTGAACGACGAGCGAGCGCCTGTGCGGCGCGATCCTGTGCTCGGCGAGGTAGATCCCCTGCCAGGTTCCGAGGGCGAGCCGGCCGCCGGCGACGGGGATCGTCTCGCTCGAGCGGGTCACGGCGCCCCGCAGGTGGGCCGCCATGTCGTCGTCACCCTCCGTGTCGTGCGAGTAGCGCGGGTCGCCGTCGGGGGCGAGCCGGGCCAGGAAGGCGAGGAGATCGGCGCGCGCCGAGGGGTCGGCGTTCTCCTGGAGGAGAAGGCTCGCCGAGGTGTGGGGGCAGAAGACGACGCACAGGCCGGTCGTCACGCCGCTGCGCGCGACGACCGCCGAGACGGAGGCGGTCACCTCGTGAAGGCCTCGCCCCGGCATCCGCACCTCGAGCCGTTCCTGCCGCTGCATCACGGCAGCCACTCTACGCCGGCTCCGCCGTCCCCTCCGTGTCGGCCGTCAAGTCCCTGACGAGCCCTCCGAGGCGCCGGTCGAGGCGAAAACCCGGGAGCGGGAGGTTGCGGAAGGCGAAATGGGCCAGGAGGGACCTCACGCCGAGAGCCGCCAGGCGCGCGCAGAGGTCGTCCAGGAGGGCGGCGGAGAGGCCGCGGCCGCGAAGGCTGGGAGCGACGACGAGACCGTCGAGCTGGGCGGTGTCGCCGCCGAGGAGGGAGTACGACGCCCCGCCGGCGATCCGCTCCCCGGAGTCGAGGATGACGAGGTAACGCCGGTCGGCCGAGAAGGTGCGTGGCAGGCCGGCCCGGACGAAGAGCCGGTACAGGCGCCCCACCTCCGCGGCGTCGACGGGGTCGCGGACGGTCCAGGCCGCGTCCATCCGGTCGACCAGCTCCGTCGCGAGGACGACGTGCTTGACCGCGTCGCCGACGACCGTCACCTCGACGGGCCGGCTCGTCCGCGCGGCGGGGAAGACGAGGCGGGTGAAGGCATGCCGCTCCTCGTCGCTCTTCAGCGCGGAGTGGAGCCCTTCCAGCTCGACGAGGTGCGAGGGACGGGCGCCGGATCGGGCACGCAGAGCGGCGAGGAGGAGGTCGAAGGCCTGCAGGACCTCCGGCGAGGATCGCGAGAAGACCGTCCGGCGAAAGAGGCGGTAGCGCGATTCCTCGCCCAGCGTGTCGACGCGGTAGATCCGCAGGAGGGTCTCGGCCGTCTTCTCCCGTTCCGACACCGGGGCGCCGGGCCGTTCCGCCTCCCACGCCTCGAACCGGGCGACAGCGGTCTCGAGGGCGAGAGGCGTCCTTTCGCCCGGAGACTTCGCGAGGGCGGCGTCGACCGCGGCGAGCAGCGCAGCCAGGGTTCCCGTGGCCGGTACCGGGGCCGCCTCCCGCAGGTCGCGGAGAAAGGCGCGGGCTCCGTCCTCGCCGAGCGCCTCGAAGGCGGCGTCGACGATCCACGCGGGCTGGAGGATTGAAGCGAGCCGCGGCGCGAGGGCCGCCGTCTCGCGGAAGACGTTCCGGAGCATCGGTGCGACGAGATCGAACGGGCCCGTGTACGGTCTCGAGCCGGAGATCGAAAGAAGGCACGTCCCCTCGCGGTAGTCCTCGGCCGGGACGGCGACGTTCGACGGCGCGACGGCGCCGGGGACGACGACGCGACCGCTCCTCTCCCAGGCTGTGAAGAACGCGGCGAGGGCGCGGACGACGAGGCTCCTGACCGAGTGCCCCTCGCCGGGCCGGGCGCGACCGGGCACGGCGGCGTCCCGGAGCCGCTCGGCGAGCGTCAGCTCGTCGACCCACGCGAGCGAGAGGGCGCCGAGGTCGGGGCGCCAGGAACCGACGCGCGGGACGACGGGCGGGCCCCAGGGGTGGCCGGAGAGCGCGATCATCCGGAGGGTCGTCGAGCGGACCGCTTCCGAGTCGAGGTCGCCGCGAACCGTCAGGAGGAGGTCGTGGTGCGCTCCCGCCGCCGTTCTCACCGAGAGGCGGTAGAGGCGGTAGCTGTGGAGGGCGAGGACGGGCGTCACCCAGATCCCCTCGTCGGGGATGTCGGCGAGATCGGGGGGGTCTGTCTCAAATGCGAGCTCGATCGACTCGCGCAGGAAGGACGTGCCGAGGAGGAGCCCCTCGAGCGCGCGGATCTCGTCTTCCGGCAGACCGTCGCGGAAGCAGAGCTTGCGCCGGCCCTCGGAGACGGGCGGGAGCAGCGCCGAGGCCGCGGCGGTCTCCTCGTGCCAGATGCCGAGCTCGTCGAAGAGCGCGTCGGCCCGACGGGCGAGGTCCGGGTCGCTGGCCTGGATCGCCCACGAAGCCAGCTCGGCGCGCACGGCGGCGTGGTCTTCCGGGTGGTGCCGGGCGAACCCCGCGAGGAGCTCGAGGACGTCGCCGAGCGTCTGCCGCGTCACCGCGGGGAGCGGGCCCGTCATCGCCATGCGGTAGGAGTGGAGACGCCGGCGAAGGGCGGTGAGCCGCTCCTCGCCGAGGTCGGCGCGTCCGATCGCGGAGATGCTCTCCTCCGAGAGGAATGGAAGGCCCGCGTGGAGAAACGCGGGGAGGATCGTCCCCGCGTCGACGAGCGGGTCGTCGAGAAGGAGGACCCGATAGGCCTCGCAGCGGACCCGCATGTCCGGGTGACGCGCGAGGGCCTGAAGACGCCGCCGCAGCAGCTCGGCGGTTCGCCGGTCTCCCTGGCGCAGGAGAGCCTCGGCGCGCGAGACCGCATCCAGCGCCTCATCGGGCTGCCCGAAGAGCGCCGCGATCGAGAGTCGATGGAGCGCGGCGAGCTGTGGGGTCGGGAGCGGGCCGGGAGCCGCGCCAGGGTCCCCTTCGGGCACCTCTTCTCGCGGCGGCAGGAGGACCTCCGTAGAGGAGTGAGGGAGGGGCGTCTCCCAGCCGTCCTTGACGGGGAGGAGGGCGGCGAGCTCGGCGTTTCCGAGCCAGAGAAGCGGCTGCCGGGCGAAGAGTCCGAGGTCGACCCTCTGGCCCGCGAGACGGTACGCGAGGCTTCCGACGCGGATCTCCTCGCCGCCGGGGCGCACCGCCAGCGCGGCCGATAGCCCGCGTCGCCGGTCGACGAGCCGACGGCCTTCGAGGACGAGGTCCCCTTCGAGGAGACCGAGGTCGCGGAAGAGCCAGCGCGGGACGTCGACCCTCACCCCGTCGCCCGCGAGGGTCACGACGCGGCTGCGGTAGAGGTCGTCGAGAACGCCGGCAAACGCCTTCTCGATCGCCTTGCGCCGATACGAGCCCTTCGGCGTCAGCTCTCCCGCCTCGAGGGAGAAGTCGCGCGGCAGGACGGCGAAGTCGACGACGCGTTCGTAGGTCGCGAGGTCGCGGTTCGCGGCGGCGACGATCCGGCGGAGGTAGTCGCGCGCCGCCTCGCCCTGCGGGTCGCCCGCGAGGACGGGGTCGTCGGCGTCGGGAACGACGAGGAGGACGTTGTCGTCCCTTCCGTCCCCCGCGAGAAAGACCCTGCGGACTCCCGGCACACCCTCGAACTGCTGCTCCACGCGTCGGGGTGCGACCGTCCGCCCGCGGCTGTTCTTGTAGATGTCCTTGACGCGATCGACGATCTCGAGGTGCCCGCTCTCCCGCTCGCGAAAGACGTCCCCCGTCTTCAGCCAGCGCTCCTCGTCCCCGGCGGCCCCGGGTTCGTCGAGGTATCGCGCGACGTAGGGCCCTGCGATCTCCAGCTCGTCGCTCTCGCCGAGGCGGACCCGAATGCCGGGGAGCGGGAGGCCGACGGAGCCCTCCTCGTACTCGCCCGGCGGCGTCATCGTGATGCCGCCCGTCGCCTCGGTCATTCCGAAGCCCGAGCAGAGCTCGACGCCGTGCGCCTGGAAAAAGCGAAAAACCTGGGGTGCGAGGTAGCCGGCCGCCGAGAGTCCCCAGCGAAGGCGCCCCCCGACGACGCTCCGGAGTGCCGCCTGCGAGACCTCCGCCGACGGGGTCTCTCCCGCCGCCGCGCGGGCGCGGGTCTCGAGCTGCGCCCAGCGGATCGGGATCGAGACCAGGCCCGTCGGCTCGACTTCCTTCAGGCCCGCCGCGAGCCCGTCGAGGGACGGGTTCCCGGCGAAGACGTACGTCCCGCCCCAGAAGAGCATCCCGAGCATCTCGAGGAAGCGCCCGAACGTGTGGTAGAGCGGCAGGAAGCAGAGGAGGACCTCCTCCTCGCCGACGAAGGGGAGCGCGGCCGCCCGCGCGAACCGCTTCGTCACCAGGTTCTCCATCGAGAAGGCGACCCCCTTCTGGCCACCGGTCGACCCCGACGTGAAGAGGACGGAGCACGTGTCGCGGAGGCCCCGGCGCGGGGCGCGCGCGAGCGCGGCGGGGACGAAGGCGTCGGCCTGGGCGGCGAGCAGCTCGCCGAGGACGACGTCCCCTTCGCCCGCCAGCTCGGCCGCCTCGTCGAGAAGGACGACGCGGAACGGTCGCATGCCGTGTCGGGCCGCATCGTGCAGGCGACGGAGGCTCTCCTCCGACGACACGACGGCCAGGTTCACGCCGAGGGCGTCGAATGCCACCGCCAGCTCGCCGGAAGAGAGGTGAGGCGAGAGGGGCGAGACGAGGAGGCCGTGGAGGAGGCACGCGAGGTCGACGCAGGCGGAGTCGAACCCGTTCTCGGAGACGATGGCGACGCGGGGTTCCGCCTCGAGGGAGAGAAGCGCGGCGCCGATTGCGTCGGCCCGGCGCGCGACGTGGGCGTAGCTCCAGCGCGGCGCGTCGGCGCCGGGGCCGTCGGCGAAGAGAGCCCGGCCGGGGTGAGCCGCAACCCGCTGCGCGAGCATCTCGGCGAGGCCGTAGCCGGAGACGGCGACCGCCGAGACCGCAGCATCGGCCCACCTGTGCCGCACCGTGCGGCCGGGAAGGGCGAGGAGATGTTCGCTCCGGCGGGTGGTGTCGAGCCAGCGGTGCCAGAGCGGCGGCGCGACTCCGCCGAGCGCGAGGGCGGCCTCCGCCGCTTCGAGCAGCCCGACGGCCCTCTCCTGCGAAGGGGCCGATTCCCAGCGGGCGAGCGATTCTTCGAGGCGAGGCGTGCTTCTCATGGATCGGCGGTGCGCCAGCGGAAAGGATAGCCCGTCCGGTTGCGTGGACTCGGATCGCGGCAGCCCCTACGATGCGCCGGGACGACATGCTGGCAGACGAGCAACGACTTCGGGCCGAGCTCCCCGAATTCCTCGACCTCCTCGAGAACGTCGCGGGCTACGTCGGCGGACTCGACCTCGCGAAGGTCGGCGAGATCCCTGCAGAGTCATTCCTCTCTCTCCGCGATGGCCTTCACCGCGCGCTCGGCTTCCTCCAGGAGCTCTCGACGCTGCGGGGAGAGCCGCCTCCGTCTCCCGAGCCGGGTATCGCCTTCGGCGCCCTCGGTCCGTCGCTGAGGCGAACGCTCCCCCAGCGTCTCGCGGCCCAGCTGGCCGACGAGCTGAACGCCCTGCCGGGGAGCCGTCTCGAGGACGTGTCCCAGTACGCCGTGTTCGGCCTCGCCGGGCGGGTCGCCGACCTCCTTCGTTTCGTCGCGTACGCGATGGAGCAACAGGCGGAGGCCGCCCGGCTCGCTGCGCCGCCGACGCTCATGTCGACCCGGCGGCCGAGGCCGCAACCGGCGAAAAGCTCTCCGGCGGCGTCGGACTGGTCCCCGGCGCCGGCCGCACCAGGTACCGCGAAAGCCCCCCAGCCCGCGCGGCGAAAGCAGCCCGGGCCTGTGGCACCCGTACCAGCTCCCGTGGCCGTCGAACCCCTGCCGCCGGCACCGGCAGGTCCCGGGCCCGACCTCTCCGCCTACGGCATCCGGATCGACGAGGCGGGGGAAAGGATCCAGGCCGGGAGCGCGACCGTCTGGTTCGCCGCCGCCCCGGGTCCACACGCCGCAGGCGAGTGCCGCGCAGCGTCGTTCGCCGTTCCCTTCCCGGGCGGGGTCGCGTTCGCCGTGGCCGAAGGAGCCGAGTCTTCCCTCGGCGCCCGCCTGGCGGCCGTCGTAGCGGTCCGCGCCTTCTGCCGCGCCGCCGCCGCGAACCCGGCGGCTCCAGAGGCCGCCGTGAGGATGGCGCAGGGCCACCTCGACATGCTCCTCTCCGCGGTCCTGTCCGCGGGGGACGCAACCGATGCCTTCACGAGGGTCCGGGGGAACACCCCTGCGTCCACTGCACGCCGGATCCTGAGGCACACGAGGGAGCCCGAAGAGGCGCTCCGCAGGGTGATGCCGGCCCTTTCGACGAGCCTTCTCGGCGCGGTGGTCGCCTTCTCGGGAAGCACCGTCCGGGTTTCGGCCGTCCGCCTCGGCGCAGGACTGGTGGACGCCAGGATCTCCGGGCGCGTGACGCCGATTCTCGGCGTCAACTCCGGAGGGGCGGTGTCCCTGCTCGGTCCGGGGGCGCGCGGTGCCGAGGACGTCGGAGGGACGGAGTCCGCCCGGCCCGTCGCGCTCTCCCCGGGCGACGCCCTCCTCCTCGGGACGCCCGCGCTCGCCAGGGGCGCGACGGGAGCCTGGGACGGCCTTTCCACCCTCTGGCCTCCTTTCCCGGAGGGCCTCTCCTCCGGAGAGACGGCGCGCGACCTCCTCCGCCGGGCAGAGCGCTGGGGCGAGGCCGAGCCGCCTCACTTCGCCGGGCCTCTCGGGCTGGCCCTTCTCCTCGCGAGATAGGCGCTTCGAGTCCGGAGCTCTTCGAAGGCTAGACTTCCGGGGTTGGAGGTCTCTCGATGCGTGTCGCCTTCGCCGCGCCGGTTCTCGCGGCCGCCCTCGCCCTCGGTGGCGCCGTGAGCGCCGCCTCCCCCGTAGCCGTCTCCCCCGAGACCCTGTCGTCCCTCGAGGGCGAGCTCGTGGCTCGCCACGGAGAGGAGGCCCGGGCGCGCGCGAAGAGGGGTCTCGCGCAGGCGGCCGCACTCTGGAGGGCCTCCGACGGCGACGCCGCGGCCTTCGGAGAGGTCGTCCGGACGCACTTCCTCGCGGACCCGGCAGGGCGCAACGCGCTTTTCGAGAGGATGCAGAAGGTTCTGGAGTCGGTCGACGGGCACCTCCTCGAGGTCGTGCGGGACCTGAGGGAGCACTCCGACCTCGACCGCGGCGAGATCCTCGCGTTCGACGAGGCGATGGCGGGGTGGGACCCGTCGGCGCACGTCCTCGACGACCTCTTCGGCAACCGCCTCGCCTTCGCCGTTCTCCTCAATTTCCCGCTCACGACGCTCCAGGAACGCCTCGAGAAGGGACCGTCCTGGAGCCGCCGGGAGTGGGCGGAGGCGCGGCTGGCCGAGAGGTTCGGAAAACGCATCCCAGCCGACGTGAGCCAGGCTGTGGCGTCGGCGTCCGCCGACGCGTCGAGGTACATCGCCGAGTACAACCTGAGGGTCCACCACCTCCTCGACGAGAAGGGCCGGCGCCTTTTCCCGCAGGGCAAGAGACTCCTCGCCCACTGGAACCTGCGCGACGAGATCAAGGCGAGCTATGGCGACCCGAAGGACGGCCTCACCAAGCAGCGGGCGATCGCGAAGGCCATGGAGCGGATCGTCACGCAGACGATTCCGAAGGCCGCCATCGACGCGCCGTGGGTCGACTGGAACCCTTTCACCAACGAGGTGAAGGTCACGACGTCGCTCGAGCCCGGTGCGCCACCGCTTCCGAAGGAGCCCCCCGTTTCCGTCGCGGCCGAGCCCGACACGCGATACGCGAAGCTTCTGGCGACGTTCCGCGCCGCACGCCTCGTCGACCCGTACTCACCCGCCGCCCCGTCCCTCGTCGCCCGGCGGTTCGAGGAGGACCGGCAGATCCCCGAGGAGCGGGTGAGGGAGATGCTCGAGGCGGTCCTTTCCTCGCCTGCGTTCGCCGAGACGGGCGCACTCGTGAAGGAGCGGCTGGGCCGTCCGCTCGAGCCGTTCGACGTCTGGTATCCCGGCTTTCGCGACCGGGGGCCCTACACGGAAGCCCAGCTCGACGCGATCACGCGGGAGAAGTACCCGACGCCGGAGGCGTTCGAGAAGGACATCCCCCGCATCCTGCGCGACCTCGGCTTCCCGGCGGAGCGCTCGGCCGCGGTCGCTGCGAACGTCGTCGTCGACCCGGCCCGCGGCTCGGGGCACGCCTGGGGCGCCGCCCGCCGCGGGGACAAGGCCCACCTGCGCACGCGCGTCGCCGCGGGCGGGATGGACTACAAGGGCTACAACATCGCCGTCCACGAGCTGGGGCACAACGTCGAGCAGACGTTCTCGCTGAACTTCATCGACCACACCCTCCTCGCGGGCGTCCCGAACACCGCCTTCACGGAGGCGATGGCCTTCGTCTTCCAGGAACGAGACCTCGAGCTCCTCGGGCTCGAAAGGCCGGACGCGAAGAGCCGCGCGCTCGGAACGCTCAACACCTTCTGGGCCACGGCGGAGATCTTGGGCGTCGCCCTCGTCGACATGGCCGTCTGGAGGTGGATGTACGACCACCCCACGGCGACCCCGGCGGAGCTGAAGAACGCGGTCCTCACCATCTCGAAGAGCGTCTGGAACCGTTTCTACGCTCCGGTCTTCGGCGTGAAGGACTCGGTGATCCTCGGCGTCTACTCCCACATGATCGACTCGCTGCTCTACCTGCCCGACTACCCCGTGGGCCACCTCATCGCCTTCCAGATCGAGCGTCACGTCGAGAAGGCCGGGGCCGTCGGGCCCGAGATCGAGCGGATGGCCCGGCAGGGAAGGTTGACGCCCGACCTCTGGATGAGGGGCGCCGTCGGAGCGCCCTTCGGGCCCGAAGCGCTCCTGGCGGCCACGACGGAGGCCCTCACGGCGGCGAAAGCGGCACGCTGAAGCGCCTGGACGGGTTTCCGGCGGCCCCCTTCGAGCGGGGTCTGCCGGCCCTCCGCGGTGTACCATGACCGATGGCTCCGGCCGGTCCCGGCCCACGGGGACGGGACGGCCCGGCCGGGGCCAGGCGGACCATGCACTGGCCGACACGCCTCTCGCAGAAGCTCATCCTCTCGCTGACGGTCGTCGTGACGCTCGTCGTGGTGGCCAATGGCATCTTCGCCGTCCGGTCGGCCGAGACGCAGCTCCAGGCCTCCATGCTCCAGGGCGTCGACCAGCTCTCGGGAGCCATCGCGAGCGCCACCTGGCACGCGATGCTCGCCGACAACCGCGAATCGGCGTACCAGGTGATGGAGACGATCGCCGCCAAGCAGGGAATCCGGAGCGTCAGGATCTACAACAAGGAAGGTCGGGTCATGTTCTCGACGCCCCCCTCGCGGACGAAGGTCGTCGACAAGAACGCCGAGGCCTGCTTCCTCTGCCACGCCTCCGAGCAGCCGCTCGTGCGGGTCGACACGCCGACGAGGGCCCGCGTCGTCCACAGGCCCGACGGTACCCGGACGCTGGCGATGATCACGCCCATCTACAACGAGCCGGCGTGCAGCAACGCCGCCTGCCACGCCCACCCCGCGTCGCAGAACGTCCTCGGCGTCCTCGACGTCGCCCTCGACATGCGTCTCGTCGACGAGCAGGTGGAGCGCATCGAGGTGCGGACGGCGCTCTTCACGTCCCTGGCCATCGTGCTGGTCGGGGTCTGCGCGGCGGTCTTCACCCGCCGGCTCGTCACGAAGCCGCTCGCCCGGCTCGCGGACGCGACGCGGCACGTGGCCGAGATGCAGCTCGACCGCCCCATCGCCCTCGGCTCGAGCGAGGAGCTCGCCGAGCTGGCCCGCTCCTTCAACGAGATGCGCCTGCGCCTCGCCGAGGCGATGGCGGAGATCAACGGTTTCACCCGCAGCCTCGAGGAGAAGGTGGAGGAGCGGACCGAGCAGCTGAAGGTCGCGCAGCAGAAGCTGATGCAGGCCGACCGTCTCTCCTCCCTCGGCCAGCTTTCGGCAAGCGTGGCGCACGAGATCAACAACCCGCTCTCCGGCGTCCTCAACCTCTCGATGCTCATGCAGCGGATCCTCAAGGACGATGGCATCCCGAAGGGGCGGGAGGCCGAGTTCCGGAAGTACCTCGACCAGGTGGCCACCGAGACGGCCCGTACGGGGCGGATCGTCTCCGACCTCCTCGCCTTCTCACGCCGGAGCAAGCCCCAGCGCGCGGAGGTCGACCTGAACGGGGTCATCGGGACGACGCTCTCCCTCGTCTCCCACAAGCTGAAGCTGATGAACGTCGAGGCCGAGTGCGCTCTCGACGCCGCGCTCCCGCGCGTCCAGGCCGACGGCTCCCAGCTCCAGCAGGTCGTCATGAACCTCGTCCTGAACGGGGCCGAGGCGACGCGGAGCAGGGGAGCCGGGCGGATCCGCGTCGCGACGCGGGCGCTCGGGGAGAAGAAGGACGTGCTCCTCGAGGTGAAGGACGACGGCGAAGGGATGAGCCCTGAGCTGAAGGAGCGGATCTTCGACCCCTTCTTCACGACGAAGGACGAAGGGAAGGGTGTCGGCCTCGGCCTCGCGGTCGTCTACGGCATCGTTCAGGCGCACGGAGGCGAGATCGAGGTCGAGAGCGCTCCCGGCCGCGGCACCGTCTTCCGCGTCACCCTTCCCGTGCGCAGGGACGCGCCCGCCGCGTCCGCGTGAGCGTCATCGCCGTGGTCGCGATCGGCCCCCCGGACGACGAGGTCCTGGCGTCCGTGGAGCCGGCCGTCGCGGGCGCGTTCGGCCGGGAGGTCCGGCGGCTCGAGCCTCTCGCCGAGCCCGCCGGGTCCCGCGACGCCGCCCGGGGCCAGTGGAACGCTCCGGAGATGCTGAAGACGCTCCTGGCCGCGCGGCCGGCCTCGGCCGAGCGGATCCTCGGCGTCACGGGACGGGACCTCTTCATCCCCGTCCTGAGCTTCGTCTTCGGCCAGGCGCAGATGGACGGCCCGACGGCGGTCATCTCGCTCGCCCGGCTCTCGCAGGCCTTCTCGGGGCTCCCCGAGGACCGGCCGCTCCTTCTGCAGCGCGCGCGCAAGGAGGCGCTCCACGAGCTGGGCCACACCTTCGGTCTCGTCCACTGCCTGGACGCGGCCTGCCCCATGTCACTGTCGACGGGCGTCGTCCAGGTGGACCGCAAGGGAGAGGCGTTCTGCGCCTCGTGCGCGGCGCTCGTCAGGGAAAGGACCCCGGTGGCGCCGCCACCGGAAGGGAGGACACGATGAGAGCGACGTGGCGGATTCTCGTCATCGACGACGAGGCGGTCATGCGCGAGTCCCTCGCGGCCTGGCTCCGCGAGGACGGCTACGAGGTGGACACGGCCCCCTCGGGCCGCGAGGGGATCGACAGGGCGCGGGCGACCGACTACGCCATCTACTTCGTCGATCTGAAGATGCCGGGGGGGATCGACGGCATCGAGACGATGATGGAGGTGAAGAAGCTCCGGCCCGACGCCTCCATCGTCATCATCACGGCGTACGCCACGGTCGATACCGCGATCACGGCGATGAAGGAGGGGGCGCTCGAGTACATCGTCAAGCCCTGCAACCCGCAGGAGATCTCGCTCCTCGTCACGCGGATCATCAAGGTGAGGAAGCTCCAGCGGGAGAACGAGATCCTGAGGCGGCGCCTCTCCGGCCGCTGGCACTTTCACGACCTCATCTCCAAGAGCCCGCGCATGCAGGAGATCTTCGGCCTCGTGAAGGACGTCGCGAGCCTGAGGAGCACGGTCCTGATAACGGGAGAAAGCGGCACGGGGAAGGAGCTGATCGCGCGGGCCCTCCACTTCTCGGGCGAGAGGGCCGAGAAGCCATTCGTCGGCGTCTCCTGCGCGGCCCTGACCGAGTCGCTCCTCGAGTCCGAGCTCTTCGGGTACGAGAAGGGGGCGTTCACGGGCGCCTCCGAGCGGCGCAAGGGGAAGTTCGAGCAGGCCGCGGGCGGGACGATCTTCCTCGACGAGATCGGCGACATCTCGCCGAAGGTCCAGGTCGACCTCCTCAGGGTCCTGCAGGAGCGGCGCTTCTTCCGGGTCGGAGGGAGCGAGGAGGTCTCGGTGGACGTCCGCGTCGTCGCCGCGACGCACGTCGACCTCGCCGAGGCGGTGAAGGAGTCGCGCTTCCGCGACGACCTCTACTACCGGCTGAACGTCGTCGCGATCCACCTCCCGCCGCTGCGGGAGCGGCCGGAGGACATTCCGCTTCTCGCCCGCTCTTTCCTCGAGCGCCTCTCGCACGAGCTGGGGAAGGAGGCCGAGGACCTCTCCGAGGGCGCCCTCAAGGCGCTCCTCGGCCACCGCTGGCCGGGCAACGTCCGGGAGCTGGAGAACGCCGTCGAGCGGGCGCTCGTCACCGCGAAGGGACGCATCCTGACGGAGGACGACTTCGCCTTCCTGCGCCCCGTCTCCGAAGCGGCGCGCGGCTGGAGCGTCCCTACGCACCTGCCGCTCTCCGACGTCGAGAAAACGGTCATCGCGGCGACACTGAAGCGCAACGAGGGGAACGTGAAAGAGACGGCGCTCGTCCTCGGCATCGACCGCTCGACGCTCTACGACAAGCTGAAGAGATACGGGATAGAGCGAACCTGAACCTGTCGCCGGGCGCCCTCTCGGCCGGGCTGGCTGCCGTGGAGGAAACATGAAGACGATCGGGCTGATCGGCGGCATGAGCTGGGAGTCGACCGTCCCGTACTACCGGGAGATCAACGCGCTCGTGAGGCTTCGCCTCGGCGGCCTCCACTCGGCGCGCGTGGCTCTTTACAGCGTCGACTTCGCCGACATCGAGCCGCTCCAGCGGACGGACCGCTGGGACGAGGCGGGCGCGGCCCTCGCGAGGGCCGCGCGGGCCGTGGAGGCGGCGGGAGCCGACTTTCTCGTCCTCTGCACGAACACCATGCACAAGGTGGCCCCGGCGATCGAGGCGGCCGTCTCGATCCCGCTCCTCCACATCGCCGACCCGACCGCGGAGGCGGTGAGGCGCGCCGGAATCCGCACCATCGGCCTGCTCGGGACGCGCTTCACGATGGAACAGGACTTCTACCGGGAGCGGCTGCAGAGCCGTCACGGACTCGAGGTCCTCATCCCGGAGGCCCGGGGCCGGGAGGTCGTCCACCGGGTCATCTACGAGGAGCTCTGCCGCGGCGTCGTCACGGAGGAGTCGCGGGCCCGGTACCGGGAAGTGATCGCCGGGCTCGTCCGGAAAGGGGCCGGCGGCGTGATCCTCGGCTGCACCGAGATCGCGACGCTCGTATCGCCGTCCGACTCCCCCGTGCCGGTCTTCGATACGACCCGCCTCCACGCGGCGGCCGCCGTCGACCTCGCGCTCGCCGGATCGTAGGGGCCAGACGGGGAACGCCCGCCCGGCCCTGTGCGCGGGGTCGGGCGGGCCCGGGACATCCGGAACCCCGGGGGCGGAAGGGGGAATATCGCCCCCCGGGTCGCGGCTACGCTTCGAGGAGCATCTCTCCGAGAACCCGGTCGCGGTCCTCCTCGGGGATCGCGCTCGAGAGGTCCCCGACCAGGACGCCGCCGTCGGCGAGGGCGGGGATTCCCTGGGCCGCGGAGAGGACGAGCTGGAGACGGTCCCGCTCGCGGCCGAAGAACGCGGCGGCCTCACGGCCCGAGAGGAGGGCGCGGGTGTCGAGGGGGCCGTCGGGCTTCACGCGGAGGAGGAAGCCCTTCGCGAAGCTTCCCGTCTCGACGACCTCGCCCGACACGGGCGAGGCGACGCGGACGCGGGCCTTGCCGGCCTTCAGACGGAAGGCGGGGCCGTTCTCGGCGAGGCGTTCGCCGACGGCCGGGAGGACGAGTGCGTCGGGCGTCCCGACGAGGCGCGTCGCGAGGTCGTCGAGGCCGAGCGTGACGGTCCCGTCCTCTTCGGACTTCAGCCAGGCGTGCCCCCGGTGGTAGAGGCGGTCGGCCAGGACGAAGAAGCCGCCGGCGTCGATGGCCGGGAGCGGCTTCGCGTCGGCCAAGAGGCGGGCGTGCGTCTCGCACCCCTTGCAGTCGAAGGCGCGCTCGCAGCGCCGCCCGGGCATCTCACCCGTCATGGCGTGGCGGCAGTCGCGCGCGGAGGCGGGAAGCTCCTCGAACTCCTCGTGCCAGAGGATCGCGGCGGCCTGGCCGCGGACGACGGCGCGCCGGGCCGAGACGATCGCCGAGGCGAGCGTCCCGACGACGACCACGAGGACGAGCGCAAAGACGCCGAGAAAGATCACGTTCGCCGGGTCGAGGATGAAGTCGGTGTTGCCAGGGAGCATCTCGAAACCTCCGTCAGCCCTTCGTCGCCAGCTCTCGCTCTTCGGGGAAGAGGTTGAGCCAGCGGAAGGAGATCGAGTAGAGAAGGACGCCGTAGCCGAGGACGGCGAGGAAGGCCGCGGTCTCCTGCCAGCTGGGCGAGTAGGAGAGGAAGCTGTCGAACGGGAGCGAGGGGAGCGCGAGGGTCTGGATCGTCATGACGTAGCGGTTCAGGACGATGCCTGCACAGGCCATCGCTGCGGCCAGCACGAGGAGCCCCGTTCGCGCGCGGACCCGCCGCGAGAGGAGGAGCGCGGCCGGTACGAGTCCCAGGAGGACGACCTCGGCGAAGAGGACCCAGGTGCCGAACGGCGGGTGCGCGTAGAAGGACGACACCTGGACGCCGGTCTTCGGGCTCGTCGAGTTGATCCAGACGAGGGAGTCGATCCCCTTCAGGACGACGTAGACGAGGAGGAGCCAGCCCGAGATCTTCGCGAGCGTCTGGAAGACCTCCGGCGACACGAGACGTTTGCGCGAGACCTTTCCGACGAGCCAGGTCGTCAGGAGGATGAAGCTCGGACCGACGGCGGCGGCCGACAGGATGAAGAGGAAAAAGGTCGTCGGCCAGATGCCGATGTGCTCGCGGAACGCGAACGGGTTGCCGCGCAGCACGCCGTAGAGCCCGCCGAGGGAGCCCTGGTGGAAGAAGGAGAGGAGCGTGCCGATCCCGGCGAAGACGACCATCACCTTGTGCAGCTGGTGCTCGAGGACGAGGAGGCCCGGGACCTCCTTCAGCCGCCGGTTCTTCAGGACGAGCGGCGCGTACTCGATGGCGAGGACCGAGAGGTAGAGGGTGAGGCAGAACGTCACCTCGGCCAGCATCGAGTGGACGTTCGGGTGCCAGAACGTGAACCAGGCGCGCAGCGGCTGGCCGACGTCGACCATCAGGATCCCGACCGCGCCGCTGTAGCAGATGAAGCCGATGACGACCGCGCTGTTGATGACGGCCTTCAGCTCCTTCTTCTTCAGGATGTAGAGGAGGAAGCCGGTGAAGAAGGCGCCCGCGCCGAGGGCGATGACGGTCAGGTCGAGGTAGATCCAGAGGCCGAACGCGAACCGGTTGTCCATGTTCGTCTGGTTCAGGCCGATGGCGAAGCAGAGATAGACCGCGTAGAGGCCGAGCGCGAGGAGGGCGGCCCACGGGACGAGCCAGAGGAGGAAGCGCGGGAGAGACGTCCTCCTCAGGCCGCGGCCGATCAGGGTGTCATCCACGCGTCACCCCCGTGCGGGACAGGCGCTCCCGGACGGCGGGGTCCGAGGAACGGTAGAGGACCTTGGGCCCGGTGCCGAGCCCGGCCAGGAGCCGGAAGCTCTCGGGGTCCTTCGCGAGCCGGGCGACCTCGCCGTTCTCGTCGGCCGCGTCGCCGAAGGAGAGCGCCCGGGAGGGGCACGCCTCGACGCAGGCGGGAACGTAGTCGGCCGGGTCGATCTCGGCCTGGCCGGCGGCCGAGGCCTTCGCCCGCGCGGCCTGGAGCCGCTGGACGCAGAAATTGCACTTTTCGACGACGCCGCGGGTCCGGATGGAGACGTCGGGGTTCAGGGTCGACTTCATCCCCTCGGGCCACTCCGGCGTCCACCAGTTGAAGGAGCGCGTGTGGTAGGGGCAGGCGACCATGCAGTAGCGGCAGCCGAGGCAGCGGACGGGGATCTGGGCCACGATGCCGGTCCGCGGGTCGTACTCGATGGCGCGCTGCGGGCAGACGTCGACGCAGGGCGGGTGGTCGCACTGCTGGCAGGGGATCGGGACGAACGTCGCCGGGCCGTCGCCGGCCGCGGCCTCCTGGACGCGCATCCAGACGGTGCCGGTCCGCTCGGTCGCCTTGTCGGCGGCGGGCGGGATGTTGTTCTCCACCGCGCACGCGGTGCCGCACGCTCCGCAGCCGGTGCAGCGGTCGAGGTCGACGACGAGCGTGTAGCGGTGCGCGGGAAGGGAGGTGGTGTGCTTCTGGGTGTGCATGGTGTCAGGCCCTCGCGGTCGCGGCGGCGGGCGCGTTGAAGAGGGCCGTCTCGCGGGTCAGCTTCGTGAGAAGGAGGGACGGGGGAGCCGCAGAGACGGCCACCCGTGGGAGGGACGCGAGGCTCGCCGGAAGGGCCGAAGGGGCGCCGAGGGCGGCCTCGAGGAGACGTGGGGCCTCGCCGTCCCGCAGGAGGGCGAAGCGTCCCTTCGGCTCGGTGGTCGCGTCGTCGACCCAGCAGGCGCCGCGCGCGAAGAGCTCGCCGAGGGCGTTCGTGTCCGCCACGTCACCGGTCGCGACGAACGAGGCCGCGACCGGGTCGTAGAGACGGCCGCGCTTTGCCGCGAGAAGCGCGGCGAGGCGTGAGCCGGCGACGGGAGAAGGCAGGGGGAGCCCCGCGGCCTCAGCCGCGTCGTGGAGGATCCCTTCCGGAAGAGCGAGGTCCTTCGGGGGTGAAAGGAGCGCAGGGGCGAAGGCGAGGGTCGCGAAGGGTGCGTCGGCCGGCCCTTCCAGCTCGATCGATTCCTCGAGCGGCGCCGGACCGGGGATGAGGAGCGTCGCCTTCTCGCCGAGTCCGGCGCGGAAGGGAGAGAAGCTCACGACGAGGGCGTCGGTGGCGAGGACGCGCTCCAGGCGCTCCCACGGGACCAGCCCCTCGGCCACCGTCGCGTCGACGAGGAGAAGCCCGACGGAGCCGTCGGGAAATGCGTCGAGCGAGGTGGTGGCGGCCAGCGTCGCGTCGCCGTCCGCCTCGCGGGGCGCCTGGCCGCGCATCGCGAGCGCACCGAACGGGGCGCCGAGCAGGAGGTTCAGGGCGGCGATCGCCGCCTCGGTCTCCCCGGAGAGACTTGCGGCCGCCGGGTCGCCGCCGAGGACGAGCGCCGGGCGGTGTGCGGCCAGGTCGCGCGCGAGCGCGGTGACGACTCCGGCCGGAACGCCTGTTTTCTGCTCGACGAGAGCCGGGGCGAAGCGGGCGGCAAGACTGGCGAAGTCGGCGAGGCCCGTCGTCCGCGCCTCGAGGAACGCCGCGTCGGCGAGCTTCTCGTCGAGGAGAACGTGGGCGAGGCCGAGGGCGAAGGCGGCCTCGGTCCCGGGGGCGATCGGGACGTACCGGTCGGCGAGGGCGGCGGTACGGCCGCGCGTCGCCTCGACCTGGATCACCTCGATCCGCTCGGCGGCCGGACGGCGGCGGCTCTCGGCGCGCAGGCGCGCGAGGAGGCCGGGTGTCCCGGCATCGGTCAGGACGGGGGTTCCGAAGGAGACGACGCGGCACGCCTTCGAGAAGTCGACGCCGAGCGCGAGGGCGCCGCCGTCGAACCTCTTCGCGAGCGCCTCGAGCGAATGGGCGGCGCCGGCCGCCGGGGGCGTCACGTAGAAGCCGCCGGTCGCCGCCGCGAGGGCCCGGTACGTGCGCGAGAGGCTCCGGCCGGGGCGGCCGTCGACGACGGCGAGACTGCGCTTCGGATCCCTGCCGCACGCGGCGAGGGCGGCCGAGAGGGCCGCCACCGCGGTGGTGCGGTCGATCCGCTCGCGCTTCCCGCCCGAGACGCGCTCGGTGTGGGTGGCGCGGAGCGGGTGTGTCGCGAGGTGGTGGGCCGTCAGGCCGAGCGGGCAGAGGCCGCCGTCGCTCGCCGGGTGGCCGGGGACGGCCGCGAAGCCGACCGGCTGCGCCCCGAAGCAGCGTGCCTTCAGGCCGCAGGCGGCGGGGCAGAGCGCGCACGACGTGAAGCGGAAGGCCAGCGGCCCGGCGGGTCGCGGCGTCGGCGTCGGCGGCTGCTGCGTCCAGATCGAGAGGTCGTCCAGGAGCTTCCATGGGACCGGCGAGAGGGCGATGCCGGCGACGGCGCCTCCACCGGCGAGGAAGAGGTCACGGCGGGAGAGCTCGAGCTTCATGCCGTCCCCTTCACTTGTGGCAGTCGAGGCAGGCGCTCTCGCGTCCGCCCGCGCGGTGGCACTGGATGCAGTCGGACATCTTCATCCCCTGCCACTCCTTCCGGCCGACCCTCGCGATAGAGGGGCCCCAGATGTCGCGCGAGTAACCGGAGAGGCGATTGACCTGGTAGGCCCTCGCCGTCGTCGACTCCCCCTCGGGGCCGTGACAGCGCGCGCAGGCGAGCTTGTCGCCCGTCACGTGCGGCGCGTGGGGGAAGTAGACGTTGTCGGGCTGGCGGGCGTGAACGAGCCACGGCACCTCGCGCCCCGGCTCGACGTAGCTGGCGACGAGCGCGTTGATCCCCGCGTTGTCGCCCTTCTCGGAGTGGCAGCCGGCGCACGCCTCGGTGGTCGGAAGGCCGGCGAAGCGGCCGTTCTCGGCCACGGCGTGGCAGTCGGCGCAGCCCATGCCGCCTTCGGTGTGCGCCTTGTGGTTGAACGGCAGCGGCTGTGCTTCGGTCCTGTAGAGCAGGTGTGGAAAGAGCAGCCAGCCTGCCGCAAGAGCGGGGACGAGGCCGGCGGCGAACGAGACGGGGGCCGGTAGCTTCAAGAGAACCTCTCTTCGTCGGTGGCGGTGGAGAGGAGAAGGTGGGAGAGGCGGAGCGCTTCCTCGTGCGGGAGCGTCCGGATGAGACCCGGAGCGGGAAGGCCGCCGTCGGCGGCGAGACGGACGCCGGAGATCCGCTCCGAGGCCGCTTCGGCGAGGCCGCGGAGGCGAAGCCCCTCGCGGCGCATCCACGCCGTGGCGGCGTCGCCTCGCAGGAGGCCGTCGGTGAGCTTCGAATGGCCGTTCGGAGGGGAGGCGTGGTCGCGGACGATCCCTTCGAAGAGCCAGCCGAGGCCGTACGGGTCGCGGGCGAGCCGGGCCGGGTCGGCGCGGAGCGCGCCGTTCACGCCGGTGATGAAGACGGGATTGGGAAAGGAGACGGTGAGGTCGACGTCGCGGACGGTCAGGACGGCGGCGGGCCGCTCCAGACCCTTCGTCGTCACGAACTGCACCCTGTCGATCCCGCCGAGCGTCCGGGCGAGGAAGGCGTCGACGCCGATGTGGCAGACGCCGTCGGACGCCACGGCGAGCCACGTGTGGCTCGGTGCGAACCAGAGCCAGGTCGGGACGGGGATGCCGTCCGCGTCGTCGGAGCGCGGGGCGGGCTCGCCCGTTTCCGCCGTGGGGGCGGAGGTCCTCGCGAGGGCGAGGTAGAGGTCGCAGTAGCGGTGGGATTCACTGCCGCAGCGGGAGAAGGCCTGGTCGCTCCAGGGGATGAACTTCGTCACGGGAGCGGCCGAGCAGTACTGGACGAGCGACTCGGCGTGGAACGGGCAGGAGCCTGCGCTCGGGTGCTCCTCGGTCAGCTCGCGGGCCGCGAAGCAGTCGCGCCACGCCGCCGAGCCGCAGCGTTCGTCGGCGGCGTGGCCGCTCCGGACGATCTGCTTGCGGAACGGGGAGGCCTGGCACGACTGGACGTGCGCCTCGCGCAGGAAGGGGCAACGCACGGCTCGCTCCTCTTCGGCCTCCGGGCTACTTCTCCGTCTCCTTCGCCTTCTCCTCGTCTCCGTCGATCTTCTCGCCGCCGTCGGCCATCGTGAGGCCGAGCTCGGGGATGAAGGCGGAGTGCGGATCGAGGGCGTGGACGCTGACGCGGCTCTTCGCGCGCTCGGCGAGCTCGCGGACGACCGACCAGGCGAGGACGCCGATTCCGGCGAGTGTCGCAAGGCCAAGGCCCGCGTTCGTCAGGTTGAGCCAGAGGATCTCGGTATCGGTGGGCTGCATGGGAAACCTCCTCGCGTCGGGATTTCCCTCGCGGGGGAACCGGCGCAACCCTGGAGGTGCATATGGCGTGCCGACGGCGGTCCGGGGCCGGAAGGGACCCGCATGCGTCGCAAGGAGAATCGATTACGCGAGCAGGCCGGACCCGCGAGCCGTGAGGGGGCGCGTGCGCATGCCGGATATCCCGACGATCGCGCCGGATTTCCCGACGCGGTCGTCCCGGCGACTCGAGATACATCGGGAGACCAGGAGGATCGTCAGCGAGGGGAGCCCTGCGGTTGGTTCAGGCGGGCTTCCCCTGTCATCTCCCGGAGCGTCAGGGGCCACTCGGAAAGCGGTGCCACCAGAGCCCGGCCGAGGATCGGGCTGCCCACCTGAGCCTGTGCCGCCGAGAGAATCGCACGGGCGCCGGGCTCGTCGCCGGCGTCACGCGCGATGAGAGCCGCCTCCGTCAGGACGAAGGGAGAACCGGCCTGGTCCGGCGGGAGCTCCCTGAGCACGGACCGGGCGTCCTCCCCTCTTCCCGAGAGCCGGAGCGACTCCGAGAGGAGAGCCGCTGAAAGGTGCGAGGCGTCCACCTCGTGAAGCCGACGAGAGAGGGAGAGCGCCGCCTCCAGCTTCCCGGTATCGAGCTTTCGTCCCACCTGGTCGGCGAGTCCCGTTCGTCGGAGGCCGAGGTACGTCATGGGCCGCCCGCCGGGATCGGAGAGGGTCGCCCGTCCCAGATGGGGCCAGGAGAACGGCTCGGTCAGGTTGCGGGTGACGACTCCGAAGCTCGTGTAGACGGGGTACTCGAGCCTGGGAAGGAGACTCGGGTGGGCATCTCTCCACGGAGGCGACTGGAGGAGCCTGAGCCGTTCCTCCGGCGCGACGTCTGCAAGACGGAGCCGGAGGAGGAAGAGGTGGGTCCGGAACGGGGAGAAGGCCCGGTCTGAGCCGGCGAGGAAGAGTGCCGCCGTGTACGGAGCCCCGTCCGCCCCGCGAGTGACGTAGCGGCGTGGGTATCGCCCGGCCTCGCCCTCGGGGATCGGCGCCTCCCCGATCGAGGCGACGTACCAGGATCCCGTCGCGTCGGGTTGCAGGATGCCGAGGAGATTCACGAGAACGCCCGCGGCGAACAGGAAGCCTCGCGCCTTTGCGGGCCAGCTTGCCGCCTTCGCCGTGCACGCGACAGCGGCCAGGAGCGGGACGGCGGGGACGAGGAAGCGCGGACCCCAGCCGTGCGTACCGTCCCACGCCCACCAGGCGGCGTGGAGTCCCAGGAGGCAGAGGAACGTCGCACCGATACCCACGGCAGTGCCCCGGGTTTCCGGCTTCCGCGCGAGGGCGGGAATCAGCGCAAGGACGAGGAGAGAGAGGGGGAAATACAGGAAGAGGCCCTCGTTGGCGCCCACGAGGAGGCGCCACGCTCCGTCCAGCGGAGGGTGGGAGAACCCCTGATCGCCGTAGGAGCTGAAGGGGCGCCCGAACCTGACGACCTCGAAGACGAGCCAGAGGGCGGATGGGAGAAGCAGCCCGGCGGAGGCGGCAGCACCCAGCTTCCACTTCCTTTCGCCCGGCTTTCCTGAGACCTTGTCGAGGAAGAGTGGCAGGAGAACGAGCGGGACGAGGACGACGTTCGTGCTCTTCGTCAGCAGGGCCCATCCCGCCAGGAACCCGGATGCCGAGGCCAGGCCGAGGTCCCTGTCG
>Ga0209573_1000620_pt1 | contig 69684 bp, 57 predicted proteins | sample TNRBio252014_DNA_FD_185870 | JGI IMG/M metagenome (GOLD analysis project Ga0209573, IMG submission 185870) | Wastewater treatment Type I Accumulibacter community from EBPR Bioreactor in Madison, WI, USA - TNR Reactor_6/25/2014_ DNA (SPAdes)... | ecosystem: Engineered > Bioreactor > EBPR >...
AGGTCATCGTCAGACTAAATACACCCACAACGCCCTGAAGATAAAATCACTTCAGGGCGTTCGGCCGTCTACAGGGCGCTTCCGCTAACGATCGGCTGCCGTTCAAAGGTCCTCATCGCGAAGCGCAGGGCCCAGACAATGACCATGACCAAGCTCCTCAACGCTGCTGCTCGAGTTCCGCGCCGAGCGTGTGCGCGTGTCGGCGCGCGCACCCACGCCGGGCGCAGTGCGTGATGGCGACCAGTCCCATGATCCAGTATCCCCGCGCCTGCGGCCTCGACTTCGGTACGTCGAACTCGACGGTCGGCTGGTTGTGTCCGGATTCACCGGTACTTGTCCCGCTCGAGGACGGGCGTGCGACGCTGCCGTCGGCGGTGTTCTTCAATGCCGACGAGGATTCGATCAGCTTCGGTCGCGCGGCGATGGCCGACTACCTGGACGGCTGCGAGGGGCGCCTGATGCGCGCACTGAAAAGCCTGCTCGGCACCGGCCTTATTGACGGGCATACCGAGGTGAACGGACGCGCGCTCGGGTTCCGCGACCTGCTCGCCAGTTTCATCGGCGAACTCAAGACTCGTGCCGAGCGCGCCACGGGGCGGCAGTTCGAACACGCTGTGTTCGGCCGACCGGTGCACTTTGTCGATGACGATCCGGTGGCTGACCGCAAGGCGCAGGAGACACTCGCGGCGATCGCGTACCAGGTGGGGTTTCGCGAGATGAGTTTCCAGCTTGAGCCGATTGGTGCCGCGCTGCACTACGAGCGCACGTTGGCCAGCGAAGAACTCGTGCTGATCGCCGACATTGGCGGGGGTACAGCGGATTTTTCCATCGTCCGCCTGTCGCCGGAGCGTGCCCGGGCCGCTGAGCGCGGCGAAGATCTGCTCGGGAACGCGGGCATCCACATCGGCGGCACCGATTTCGACCGCGCCCTGAGTCTGGACTGCGTCATGCCGATGCTCGGTTACCGCAGCCGCCTGCGTAATGGGGCGGTGATGCCCGCCAGCGTTTATTTCCAGCTCGCCGCATGGCACACGATCAATCTGGCCTATGGGCGGCAGGTGTGGGCCGACCTGCAGCACGTCTACCGTGGTGCGCTCGCGCGCACCGAACTCGACCGCCTGTGCCAGCTGATTAGCCGGCGTGATGGCCATTGGCTTGCGATGAAGGTCGAGCAGGCCAAGATCGCGTTGTCGGCCGCAGACCAGACGCAGGTGGCGCTGGAGCGTCTCGCCCCCGGGCTGATACTGGAGCTATCGCGCGCGGCCTTCAGCGCGGCAACGGAGGGGCTGGTCGAGCGGGTCGGTGGCTGTGTGGCCAGCCTGCTGGTCGATGCCGGCGTAAGCCGGGATCGCATCGACACGCTCTATTTCACCGGCGGCGCGAGCGGCGTGCCGCAGCTGCGCGCGCGCATTGCGGCCGCGCTGCCGAGTGCGCGCAGCATCGAGGGCGATCTGTACGGCAGCATCGGTGCGGGCCTCGCGGTCGAGGCAGCGCGGCGCTACGGCTGAACGCATCCAACACCGCGCCGGCTGGCGAGGATCAGCAGGTTGCGTGGCGTCAGGGCGCGCTCGCAGAAGGTGCCTAGGCGCGCCGTGAAGCCGCGTGTCTCGAAGCCGAGCACGAGGTCGAGTGCGAGCCACACTTCGAGTGCGCGTCGGAAGGCATGGCGTACCAGTTCCAGGCGGCGCACCTCGTCGCGGCGGCGCTCCCCGACTGCTGCCCATTCCGCCCAGTCCACAGCCGGCGGCAGGCGCAGGTCCTCGCGTTCCGCAAGACGCCGGCAGAAATCCTCGAAGCCGCCATTCAGCCACGCTGGTGGTACCGGGCGAAAGCTGCGCCCCGGTGCGCCCGCGATGGTCTGGCGCAGAGCGATGAAGCCGAGCTTCCACGCCTGGTCGCGTGCAAGGCGGCGACGGTCGTGGCGCGGTGCGGTCACGGTCTCGGTCACGGCGAGGCGCAGGGTCGCGGTGTCGAGGATGAGGGTGGCATCGCGGCCAAGCGGTCGGTAGCCGCCATCGGCGCCACGGTGATAGCAGCACGGGGCGATGGCGTAGGCGGGGGCGCCGTCGCGGTTGGCGCTGCGCACCAGGCTGCGATGGAGTTCGCCGCAGGCGTGCAGGGCGAGGACGGCATGTCCGCGCAGGTGAGGGCGCGAAGCAGGGTCGAGCACATCGGCGCACACCACGCTTTGCGGTGCGCGGCTGCGCTCGGCGAGGCGCAGCGCATCGGCGCACAGGGTCGGATCAATCTCGAGCGAGCGCACCGGCACGCCGTCGGCGAGTGCCAGGCGGCGGCCGAGGTGGCCTTTGCCCGCACACCACTCGAGCAGCGGCAGGGCGGCTGTCGGCAGATGTGCGGCGAAGGCTTCGATCTGCGCGCGCTTGCGTCCGGGTACGCCGGCATCGAAGCGCGGGTCACGCTCGGGCAATTCGCGTGCCGGCAGGGGCGGCAGCGCGCACAGCACCGTGCTGCGGGTGAGCGCCGGCAGGTGCGGCGCGAGCCAGCGCACCGAGGCGTCCGGGTCGTGCCCAAGGTCGTCCACCACGGCCTCGTCAAGGGTGAGCAGGGCGGCGGTCAGCGCCGGACGCTCGGCGCACCAGGGCGGCAAGTCGGCCTGGAAGGCGGGCGGGCGCCACAGCGCCTCGTGCGCGGTAAGCAGGGCTTGCAGTTCGAGGAAGCGGTCGCGATGGTTCATCGTGGGTGGACGGGGGCGTCGTATGCGGAGGCGCGCATCCGGGCAAGAGTCGGCGGGAGTAGGGGCGGCGGGCGTGCAGCCCATGGGATCGCCGGGAGAGTGGGGGGCGGAGGTTCGCGGCTTCCGCCGCTCGTACATTGGACCCACTCCGCGGTGGGGCGCTGTAGGAGCGGCGGAAGCCGCGAACCATCGATCCACCGGCCCGCAAACGCCCCCGACGACCCTAGAACGGCATCACCAGCTTGAACAGCGCCTTGTCGCCGCCGAAGCGGTTCTCGCGCTCGAACTCGTGCTGCCACTGCGCGATCAGCATCGTACCGCCTTTGGTCGAGTAGGTCAGGCTGGGGCCCGCCGCCAGAACCTCGCCCCGGCGCCCGCGCGACCACACGCCCGGGAGCGCGTCGATGACCTGACCGCCCACCTCGTCGTCGCTGGTCTGCTTCAGGTAGTACCCCGACAGCCCCACACCCCAGGCGCCAAAGCGGCGGCCGACGAGGTAGTCCATGTGGAAGTCGTCGCCGGAGTCGTACTTCACCTTCGCTGCGTCCGGAGTGGGCCGGAAGTCGTCGTTGCCGCCCTTGATGTTGTACATCAGCTTGGCTGATGCTTCCCAGCCGGTGGGCGACAGCCAGGTGAAGGCAAAGATCGGCTCCACGCTCCAGTAGTTCGTCCCGATGCTCGTGCGCGCGTCGCCCGACTTGTAGCGCCCGGTCGGCAGGTTGATGTCCAGTCCAACCGTCCAGTGCCAGTTGCCCTGGTGCCAGGCGACGATGAAGGGGTCGATGGTGATGTCGCCCAGCCCGCTCGCCGACGCGCTGCCGGCGCCGAGATTCAGCCGCTGATGGACGACCGGCAGGATCACATGGCCGGCCCAGTCTCCGCCCAGCACCTTGATGTTGCTGACCTTGACGAAGCGAAAGGCGTTGAACCATGCGCTCGCCGAGGTGCCGGCGACGCGCTTGCCGTCACCGTTGTAGAGATCGCCGCCATAGTGGCCGAAGTAGTTGAGGAAGTAGTTGCCCGGCGGCGGGACTGCGCCGGCGAACCAGGTCTCGATGCCGTTAGGATACTGGTCGCCGCCTTCCTTGGCGCTCGCGCTGCCGACGCACGCGGCGGCTAGGGCCAGCAGGACTGCGCTGCGAAGTTGCTTGTTCATGAGGTCTCCTCCCTATGTTTTTTTGGCGGGGTGATGCGCTGCGGTCGCGGCCCGGGGGCCGCGACCGGATCAGAACGGATAGTGACGCGGCGCGGTCTGCATCGTGATCCAGCGCAACTCGGTGAAGGCCTCGATGCCGGCCTGGCCACCGAAGCGTCCCCAGCCCGAGTCCTTGACGCCGCCGAAGGGCATCTGCGCCTCGTCGTGCACGGTGGGGCCGTTGATATGGCAGATACCCGACTGGATGCGGCCGGCGACCTGCCAGGCGCGCGCGAGGTCGCGGCCGAACACCGCTGCGGCGAGGCCGAAGGCGTTGTCGTTGGCGCAGGCGACGGCGGCATCCGTGCCGCGCACACGCACGATCGCCTTCACCGGCGCGAAGCTCTCCTCGTGGTAGATGCGCATCTGCGCGGTGACGTGGTCGATAAGCGTCGCCGGCATCAGCGTGCTGTCGCTCTTGCCGCCGCACACCAGCTTCGCGCCCTTGGCGACGGCGTCGTCGATCAGCGCGTTGCAGCGCTCGACCGTGGCCATGTCCACCACCGAGCCGAGCACCACCGGCCCCTTGCGCGGATCGCCTAGCGGGAGGGCCTGCGCGCGCGCGGCCAGGCGTGCGACGAAGTCGTCGGCCACCGTTTCGTCGACGATGATGCGCTCGGTCGACATGCAGATCTGGCCCGAATTGGCGAACGCGCCGAAGGTCGCGGCGTCCACCGCGGCGTCCAGGTCGGCGTCCTCGAGCACCACGAAGGGCGCCTTGCCACCGAGTTCGAGCACCGCCGGCTTGAGGTATTTCGCGCAGGTCTGCGCGATCACGCGGCCAACGCGGGTGGAGCCGGTGAAGTTCACCCGGCGCAGCGCCGGATGCGCCACCATCGCCTCGACCACGGCGCCCGCGTCGGCCGGCGCGTTGGTGACGAAGTTGACCACGCCCGGCGGCAGGCCCGCGTCCTGCAAGGCCTCGATGATCAGGCCGTGGGTGGCCGGGCACAGCTCCGAGCCCTTGAGCACCACGGTGTTGCCGCAGGCGAGCGGGGTGGAGATCGCGCGCACGCCGAGAATCACCGGCGCGTTCCACGGCGCGATGCCAAGCACCACGCCGGCGGGCTGGCGCACCGCCATCGCGATCGAGCCGGGCACGTCCGAGGGGATGATCTCGCCGTTGATGCGGGTGGTCAGCGCCGCAGCCTCAAGCAGCATGCCGGCGGCCAGATGCACGTTGAAACCAGCCCAGATCGCCGAAGCGCCGGTCTCCGCAGCCATGGCCGCAGCGAAAGCGTCAGCGCGCGCCGCGAGCGCATGGGCGGCCTTCATCAGCAGGGCGCGGCGCTCGCCCGGCCCGGTCGCCGCCCAGGCGGGGAAGGCCGCGGCAGCGGCGTCGACCGCCGCCACCGCATCGGCGGCGGTGGCGGCCGGCGCGCGCGTGGCCACGGCGTGGTCGAGCGGGTTGCGGCGTTCGAAGCTCGCGCCGCCGGTGGCGCTGCGGCGCTCGCCGCCGATCAGCAGATGGATTTCGTTCATCGTTGGATTCCTCGGCATGGAAAAGGCCGCGGTGCGCACCAGAGGGTGGCACCGCGGCGCGTCGTTGTCGCTGCTTACAGGCTGATGCCGCAGCGGCCCGGCGCGATGATGTTATTGGGATCGAGCGCGCGCTTGAGGCGGCGCTCGACGTCGCGCTTGACCGGGCCATAGGTGGCGGCGACCTTCTCGGCGAAGGCGGTGTTCGCGCGATAGACGCCGTAGCCTTCGCGGGCGAAGGCCTGCAGCAGCTCGTCGAAGCAGGCGTAGGCCTTCTTCATCTCTTCGACGTCGCTGCGGTCGTAGAGCAGGTCGATCACGTGGTGCATGTCACGCCAGCCGACGATGAATTCGCCGACGTAGTCGAAGCCGTACTTGGCGAGGATGTTCTTGGCCAGCTGCATCTGCTTGAGCGTTTCGCTGCCCTTGGCCTGCGACACCGGGGCGAACCACATCGAACCGCCACCCCCACGCCAGTTGTAGAGGTCGAACTCGCCGAGGTTGGGTTTGCCCTTCATGAGGTCGAAGCGGTATTGGGTGGCACGCCCGCCCTGGTCGGCCGACTCGGTGATCAGGGTGCCGCCGGTCGCCGCCGCCACCGCTTCGATGATCTTCCAGTTCGCGGCATTGGTCTCCGGCGTGCCGTAGAGCGCGGCGTACACGTTCCAGGCGCCGAGGTTGTGATCCTTGCGGATCTTCTGCACCGCCTCGTCGCTGATCGCACCCGGGCCCGGGTGGTAGTCGGCGCGGTTGACCTTGGAGCAGGGCGCCTCCCACAGGGTGTGCGCGATCACCACCGCGTTGGGGATCACCATCGCGATCCGCAGCGGGCGCAACGCCTCGACGATCTTGGTGATGTCGGTGTCTTCCGGGTACTGGATCAGGAAGGGGCGGTAGTCGGGCGGGGCCGGCATCAGCCACATGCCCATCTTGGTGACGATGCCGTAGTTGGACTGGGTGAAGATGCCGTCCAGCGTCGGCCCGTAGCCCCACTTGAACACCTGCCAGGTGTTGGAGCCAGGCATCGAGCCCATGCCGGTGCGCAGCACCTCGCCGTCGGCGAGCACAACCTCCATGCCGGACGAGAACAGGAAGTGCTCGCCGTACGGGGTGTAGCCGACGCCGCGGTCGACCATGTTGCCGAGCGGGCCGGCGATCACCGACGGTGCCGGGCAGGAGAACCACAGCGGCAGCTTTTTCTCCTGCAGGTAGTCGTAGAGTTGCTGGTAGGTTACGCCGGGCTCGACCAGCGCGGTGCACAGGTCGGCGTCCACGTCGAGGATGCGGTTCATGCGGCGCAGGTCCATGACCAGCTGGCCGCGCTCGACCGGGGCGGCCGAACCGTAACCGAGGTTCTTGCCGGTGGAGATCGGATAGACCGGGACACGGCGCTCGTTCAGCACGCGCATGATCGCCTGTACCTGCTCGACGCTCTCGGGCATCACCGCTGCCGAAGGCGCGTGCTGTTCGTCGGGAACGGCCATCATGATCTTGTTGTAGGGGGCGAGGGCGGTGCCCTCGGCGAGGACGTGATCGGCGCCGACGATCGCGCGGATCTCGCTGAGCGCGAGCTCGAAGTCGCTTGCGCTGACGCCCTTGGGCAGCACGTTGCGCTGGGGTGTGTTCATGGTGTCTCCGGGTGCGGAAGGCAAATGGGGGGCCGAGTGTGGGAAGGCTGCGGGTTCACAGCCGGATCAGGAAGGAGGCGAGCGTATCGGTTGCACCCGCCAGGGCCGGATCGATGCTTGATGCGTGTGCCGGTCCCTGGCCGCTGCCGAGCGCGGCGCGGTAGAAGGCTTCAACATGTGTGCCCGGGCGGGTGGCCGCTTCGCGCCAGGCGAGCGCCTCGCCGCACGCGGTGGCGGTGCAGGCATGGCGCGTGCTGCCCGCGCCGAGGCGATGATGGCCGTGGGCGAGCAGGTGGGCGCCGCGACTGGCCGCCACCGCCTGGAACACAACCGCCGAAGCATCGTCCATCACGCCGAGCAAATGGGTGCCACGCGGCAGTGCGAGCAGTGCATCGAGCTGGTCGAGTTGGCGCAGCGCTGCACCGTCACGCTGCTGCAGGGGGGCGGCACGCCCGGCGCTGCCGAGTGCCGCGGCGAGCTGCTGCGCCAGTGCGATCGCGGCCGGCCGGTCGAGTTGGCCGATCACCTGCAGGGGCACCCCATCTGCGCTCGTCGCCCTTGAGAATGCCGAGGCAGCCGAGGGCAGCGTGGCCAGCGGCGCGCCGAGCAGCACGCCGCCGCCAGCGCGTCGGAAGAATTCGCGTCTGTTCATCACCGCCTCCTATTTCTTTGCCGCGGCCGATTCCGATACCCAGCGCGCAACGCTGGCGAGTGCTGCGTTGTCGATCTCGGTGGGGCGGAAGCTCGGCATCGCGCGAAACCCGTGGCGCACCACGTTCTCGATGTAGACCGTCGGCAACTGGCGACCGACGATCGCCGGGCCGATTCCCTTGTCGTGGCAATAGCTGCACACCTTGGCGTAGGTCGGGTCGCGCGCCTCGACCGGCTGGTCGGCGGCGACTGCGGCCTGCGTGCACGCCAGCGCGAGGCCGGCAAGGATGGTTCTGGCTGTCGAATGCATGGATCTCCTCCGTAGCAGGGGTATGGATCCCCGTCGCAGGTCATCAAAGCAAGTGGCGGGCCAGGGTGCATCAAATTGTTGAAAGGCCAACAATTCCGGGACTTCCGAGGGTGCTGGCCCGGGTGTGGGAAGGGGGTGGGCTTTGTTGCAGAATGCGACAGCTGCGGCGTGATTTGCGTTGATGTCGCGCTCGATCGCCCGGGTGGCACGGCATGCGGCGTAAGTGTCGTGTTTTGCGACAGCGTTGCACGCCGCTTCACCCGACCCGGGGCGCCGGATCCAGTGCCCGGACCATCGCACGGGGGCGCCGTCTCTGCCGCGATCGCAAGGCGCTCCCATCGACCCGCCCGCGGCCGCGCCGCGCCCACGAGAACCGCAGCGCGGCCGCTCGCTCAGGCGCGGCGCACGGCAAGCTTCGCGGCTTCCGGCGCTCCTGCCGCGCGCTCGGGGCGGCATCGGCTTTCCGCAGGAGCGGCGGAAGCCGCGAACCCTTCCCTATAACCCGCGTTCAGTCGCCGCCGTGCCTGTCCTCGGGCTGCACGCGCAGCAGGCGGTAGATCGTCGAGCGCGCGATGCCCAGCCTGGCGGCGGCGGCGCTGACGTTGCCGTCCAGGCTGTCCACTACCCAGCGGATGTAGGCCTGCTCCATGTCGGCGAGCGCGACGATGCGCTCGAAACCGCCGCCGGTGCGGGTGGGGACGGGCGCAGCGGCGGGATGGAGCACGGAGTCGACAAGGGCGGCGTCGATGATGTCGCGCTCGGCGAACACCAGCAGGCGCTCGACAACGTTGCGCAGTTCGCGCACGTTGCCTGGCCAGGGATAGTCGACCAGGCGCTGCAGCGCCGCCTGGTCCACGCGCGGCGCCGGTGCGCTCGCGTTGCGCCGCGCCGCGCGCTGCAGCAGATGCTCGACCAGGAGCGGGATGTCGTCGCGCCGTGCGCGCAAGGGCGGCACGACGATATGCACCACGTTGAGCCGGAACAGCAGGTCGTGGCGAAAGCGCCCCGCGGCGACCGTTGCATCGAGGTCGCGATGGGTGGCGGCAATCACGCGCGCACCGGTGCGGCGCTGCGCGCTGGCGCCGAGCGGGCGGAACTCGCCGCTGTCGAGCACGCGCAGCAGCTTGGCCTGGCAGGCGGCGGGCAGTTCGCCGACCTCGTCGAGGAAGAGCGTGCCGGCGCTGGCGACCTCGAACAGACCCTCGCGGTCGGCGCTGGCTCCGGTGAAGGCGCCACGCCGGTGGCCAAAAAGTTCGCTTTCCACCAGTTCGCCTTCGAGCAGCCCGCAGTTTACCGGCACGTAGGCCTCGCCGGCGCGCCGGCTCCAGCGATGCAGGGCGGCAGCGACCACCTCCTTGCCGGCGCCGCTCTCGCCGGTGATCAGCACTGGCACATCGAGCGGGGCAGCACGGCGTACGCGCTCGAGCATCTGTTGCCACGGCGCGCTGTGCCCAATCATGCCCTCGTCCTCACTCCGCCGCAGGCGCTGCACCTCGACCGAGAGCGCATCGCAGCGGCGGGCCAACGCGCTGCGTTCGAGCGCGCGCGCGACGATCAGGTCGAGTTCGGTGAGCTGGTAGGGCTTGGTCAGATAGTCGAAGGCGCCCAGCTTCATCGCCGCGATCGCGCTGTCGATGCTGCCGTGGCCGGTGAGCACGACCACCTCCACCCGCGGCGCGAGGCGCTTGATGCGTTCGAGCAGCTCGATTCCGTCCATGCCCGGCATCTTGATGTCGATCAGCGCCAGATCGACGTCGGCGTGTTCGATACAGCGCAGCGCGGCCTCGCCGTCGGCGGCCTCGCTGACCCGGTAACCCTGGCGTCCGAGGCGGCCGCAGAGCAGTTCGCGGTAGAGCTCCTCATCGTCGACGATGAGGACGTGCTTTTCACTCATTCGCGGCGCCTCCCGCGCCCTCGTCGGCCAGTGGCAGCAGCAGGCGGAACCAGGCGCCGCCCTGGGCGCGGTTGCCGCAGCCGATGCGGCCGCGCAGTTCGTTCATGATCGCATAGCAGATCGACAGCCCGAGCCCGGTGCCCTTGCCCGGCGCCTTGGTGGTGAAGAAGGGGTCGAACACGTGTTCGATGATGCCCGCCGGCAGCCCCGGTCCGCTGTCGCCGATCTCGATCTCCACGCCGTCGGCGCCGGCGCGCGCCACGATGTCGATGCGCCCGCTGCCGTTCATCGCATCGCACGCGTTCTTGATCAGGTTCTGCACCACCTGCTCGAGCAGCGCAGGGCTGCCGAGCGCTGGCGGCAGCCCGGGCGCGATGTCGACCGCGAGCTCGATCCCGCGCGTGAGACCGGCATCGTTGAAGAAGGCCAGCCGCTCGGCAAGGAAGAGGCCGACGTCGAGCGCTTCGGGCATGGCGCTCTGGCGGCGCGAGAAGGCGAGCAGGTTGTCGGTGATCGCCTTGCAGCGGTGGGCCTGCTGCTGGATGGTCGCGAGGCCGCGACGCAGCTGTGTGAAACGCGGGTTTTCGCCCTCCGGCGCGCACTCGTCGAGCAGGGCCTGCAGCTCCTCGGCGTAACCCGAGACCAGGCCGAGCGGGTTGTTGATCTCATGTGCCACGCCTGAGGCGAACTGGCCGAGTGCGCTCAGCCGGTTGGCCTGCGCGAGTTCGCGTTCCATCTGGCGGCGGGCGGTGATGTCGCGCGCCACGCCGATCACGCCGTCGGCGATGTCCTGGCCGACGAAGCGGGTGGAGTTGACCTCGAGCACGACGCTGCCGCCGTCGCGCCCGGGCAGCACGATCTCGAACGGACGGCTGGAGTCGCCGGCGATGCGACGCGCGAAATCCTTCTCGATGCGCAGCGCGGACGCGGCCGCCATGAAGTCGCCCACGCGCCGGCCGATCGTTGCCTCGGCAGCGGTGCCGAGCAGCTCGGCCATGCGCGCATTGACGAAGCTCAGCCGCCCCTGGCCATCGAGGATGTACACCGCTTCGTTGATCACGTCCTGGATCTGCTGCTCGCGCGATTCGATCCGGCGCGCGTACTCGGTCAGCTCGCGTTCGCGCTCGAGCTGGGCGCTGATGTCGAGCGCCAGCCCGCTGTAGCCGACGATGCGCTCGTCCTTGAGTACCGGCTCGACCTGCAAGCGCACCGGGAAAGCTTGTCCGGCTGCATCGCGCATCACCAGGTCGAGTGTGGTGGTGGTGCGGCGTGCGGCGATCTCCTTCAGGAAAGCGGTGGCACGTGCGGTGTAGTCCGGCAGCACCAGGTCCTTGAGGCGCAATGCGGGCAGTTGTGCCTCGCGCACCCCCAGGCGCTGACGGGCGGCCTTGTTCAGATGCAGCAGGCGGCCCGAGGCGTGGAGCGCGAACGCCATCTCGGGCAGATCCTCGATCAGGTTGCGGTAGCGCTGCTCGGAGGCCTCGAGTTCGCGCGTGCGCTCGTGCACGCGGCTTTCGAGCAGGTTGAGGCGGTCACGCAGGTTGAGCGGCTTGAAGTATTCGCGCAGGCCGGCGAGCTCGGGCGCGCAGTCGCTGGCGTTCATCAGCGTCCATGCGCAGTGCGGGTCGCCGCGACCTTCGCAGGCGGTCTCGACGCAGATCATGTCGGCTTCGAGCACCCGCGAGGCAAAGCCCGAGGCGTAGCCGGTGAGGGTCCAGCACACCGGTTCGTCGGCGCGACCGAACAGGCGCAGGTGCTGCTCGGCCTCGTAGGAATGGCGCCAGCGCCCGCTCATGCGGTAGTGGCCGTGTGCACGGTCCAGCTCGAGGCGGTCTGGCTCGACCTGGGCGATACCGGAGAACATGTGAGTGCGCGGCCCGCCGAGGATGAACTCCTCGAGGCTGTCGGGGTGCATGTAGGCGGCGAGCAGTTCGGCGTCCTCGTAGCCGCAACTGAAGCCATAGCGGGTGAGGATGACCTTGGCTATCTCGTTGCCCAAGGTTTCGACCAGCTCCTTGCGCAAGGCCCCCATCGAGTCGGCGTGAACCAGGATCGCGCGCCGACCGCAGAAGCGGATCGAGCCGCTTTCGGGCAGGAAATCGATCAGGGAGTGGAAATCGAGTTCGTCCGAACGCATCGCTGACGGGCGCTCCACGCGGTGAGTGGCAAACGGACAGGAGGTGCCGCGCCAACCTCGGAGTCCGCGGCAGTGTGGCGCAATGTGCAACGGTCGTCCATGCGGCAGCGCGATGGTGGGGCGCCACTGCGCCGCAAAAGCTTCATAAAATTTCAATAATGTTTGAAGTATTATCGCGCACCTGCCCGGCCGGGATCGGCCCGCGGCAGCGAGACCTCCTTGCGTATTTCCCGGGAACACTCCGAAATGACCCAGAAGATCTATAACGTGCTCTTCCTCTGCCACGGCAACTCGGCGCGCAGCATCATCGCCGAGGCCCTGCTCAACGAACTGGGCAAGGGGCGGTTCAAGGCCTGGAGTGCGGGCAGCCATCCTCGCGGCGAGGTGCATCCGATGACCCTCGACGTGCTTCGCACCAAGCAGCACGACACCAGCGGGCTGCGCTGCAAGAGCTGGGATGAATTCGCCACGCCCGACGCGCCGCAGATGGATTTCGTGATCACGGTCTGCGACAAGGCTGCAGGCGAGGTCTGTCCGAGCTGGCCGGGGCAGCCGATCAGCGCGCACTGGGGCTTCGCCGATCCGGTTGCGGTGATCGGCGACGACACGCGCATCCGGCGCGCCTTCAGCCAGATCGAGAACCAGATCGTCAATCGTCTGCGCCTGTTCCTGAGCCTGCCGATCGAAAAACTCGATCGCCTGGCGCTCAAGCGCGAGGTGGACGCAATCGGCCGCAGCGAGCTCGAGCCCAAAGCCTGAGCGCGCGTTTTTCGGTGCGCGCGGCGTGCTGGAGCGTCACGAAGTGGCGGCCTCTCCCGCGCCCGGCGGCGTGCGGCGGGCGGACCGCGGCGCACGCGGCGCGCTCTTACTGAGTCTTTGACGACCCGTGACCGAGCCGCTTGCCGCCCGCCTGCGACAAGCGCCCGAGCTGGCGGTCGTGCACCCGGCCGAGGAGCCCCTGCGCCAGCATTGCCCCCGTCAACGCCATCAGCATGTCGGCCTGGGCGTCCCACGGATCGCCCTGCATGCCCACGAACTCCACCGCGCCGTCCGCCCATAGTTCGGCGGCGGCCCACTCGACCAGTTCATACAGGCCGCTGATTCCCACGCAGCTCAGCGTCATGAGGGCGAACAGCCACTTGCCGGGCCGCAGCGGTGAGGTGCGTAGCAGCAGTTCGCGCCCGAGGATCGCCGGGGTGACGCCCTGGAAGAAGTGTCCGAAGCGGTCGTAAGGATTGCGCGCAAGATCGAACCAGTCCTGCACGACGAAACCGATCGGCACGCGCGCATAGGTGTAGGCACCACCGAGGATCAGGATCAGCGCGAAGAATGCGATCAGGCCGCAGGCCAGCGGTGTCAGCGGAAAACGCCGCGCAGTGACGACCAGGATCGGTGCCGCGATCAATACCGGCGCCACCTCCGCCCACCACACGCCGCGATCATAGGGCGCAATGCCCGAGGCGAGGAGGGCGACGAGGACGGTGAGGAGCAGGACGGCGCGCAGCTTCATGTGCAGTCTCGCGGTGGATTATCCGGATGATGGGCGCGGGGGTGACGGGGACTCACACCCAGTCGCACTCGCAGGTGAAGTGACGCAGGAAGGGGGGTTGCCGGGTGATGCGCACGCCGCGGATCCGCTTCGCGTCGTCCTTGACCTCTGCGATCACCTCGGCTGCGTAGTCGAAGTGCGACTGGGTGTACATACGGCGCGGGAAGGCCAGACGCACCAGTTCCATGCTGTGGAAGCTCTCGGCGCCGTCGTCGCGGTGCTTGCCGAACATCACCGAGCCGATCTCCACGCCGCGGATCCCCCCCTGCAGGTAGAGCGCGTTGCACAGCGCCCACGCCGGGTAGTGCTCGACCGGCATGTCGGGCAGGATGCTGCGCGCATCGATGTACACCGCGTGGCCACCGGTGGGGCGGACGATGCCGATGCCCGCGGCCTCGAGCCGTTCGCCGAGGTACTCGGCGGTGCGCAGGCGGTAGCGCAGGTAGTCCTCGTCGATGCCTTCGAGCAGGCCGACGGCGAGCGCCTCGAGATCGCGCCCGGCGAGCCCGCCGTAGGTGGGGAAGCCCTCGGTGAGGATCAGCATGTTGCGCGCCGCGTCCAGCCATTCCTCGCTGCGCAGCACGATGAAGCCACCGGTATTGACCATGCCGTCCTTCTTCGCGCTCATCGTGCAGCCGTCAGCGAGCGCGAACATCTCCTGCACGATGGCCTTGATGGGTACGTCCACGTAGCCCGGCTCGCGCATCTTGATGAACATCGCGTTCTCGGCGAAGCGGCACACGTCCATGATCAGCGGCTTGCCGTGCCGATGCAGCAACTCTGAGTAGGCGCGCAGGTTGGCCATCGACACCGGCTGACCGCCGCCGGTGTTGTTGGTCACCGTGATCATGCCGAAGGGGATGCGCTCGCCACGGTTGCGCAGCAGGTCGTCGACGCGATCGAGGTCGATGTTGCCCTTGAAGGGATGAATGAGCGCCGGCTGCAGGCCCTCGGCGATGACCAGGTCGAGGGCCTCGACGCCGAGATATTCGAGATTGGCGCGGGTGGTGTCGAAGTGGCAGTTGTTCGGCACCACGTCGCCCTTCTTGCACACGGCGGTGAACAACACCTTCTCGGCCGCGCGGCCCTGGTGGGTGGGCAAGAAATGCTCCATTCCGGTGAGTTCGCGGATCACCGCCTGCAGGCGGTAGAAGCTGCGCGCGCCGGCATAGCTCTCGTCGCCCTCCATGATCGCCGCCCACTGCCGGGTGGACATCGCGCCGGTGCCGGAGTCGGTCAGCCAGTCGATGAGCACGTCCTCGGCGCGCAGGCGGAACACGTTGAGCCGCGCCGCTTCCAGCAGGCGCTCGCGCTCGTCGCGTGTGGTCATGCGGATCGGCTCCACGCTCTTGATGCGGAAGGGTTCGATCAGGGTCCTGGGCATGGTTCGTACTCCGCGGAAGGGTGAGGTAAGCAACTTAGCGCCGCGGGGCGAGGTGTGGTGTCGGTTATTTGCAACAGTTGCAGGCGTACGGCAAGTCTGTCCGACATCCCGCGGCTGCACGTGCGAGCGCAGACTGCGCGCCCGCGAAGCGAGCCAGCTGCTCCAATGGCCGGTGTGCACCGCGCCCGCGTCTGCACAGTCGTACGCGCGCCGTGTACCGTCAATGATGCATAATTACAAGATGTTTGCGCACCTACGCTCCAACTTTTCGAACCGATCGCTGACGACGTCAGTCGATCGTTCGCCCTTGCGCGCGCTGGGAAGCGGAGGCGTCGGCGGCCGGTCATGAGCACGCACGTTCCTGCGCCAGCGGGGTTTCGCCATCCGCTGTGGTCGATGATGGCGCTAGCCCTTCTTTTTGCGCTCAGCGTCCTGCTGCCGCCGGCGCGTCTTTTTGCCGCTCCGCAACAATATCTGCCACTGCACACCGCGCTCGAGACCTTCGCGATCGTCATCGCGGGCATCGTGTTCGCGCTCGGCTGGAACCTGCGCCGAACGCAGCGCGGTGGCCGTCTGGTGTGGCTCGGTGCGGCCAGTCTGGCGGTCGGGCTGCTGGACTTCGCGCACATGCTGTCCTATCCGGGCATGCCACCCTTCTTCACGCAGAACAGTGCGGACAAGGCGATCCAGTTCTGGCTGATGGCGCGCCTCGTCGGCGCTCTTGCCCTGCTCGCCCATGCGTTGCTGCCCGAGCGGGAGGGTACCGGCCGGGCGGGCGTCGTGGCCACGCTGGGTGCGATCGCGCTCACGGTGGCATGGAGCTGGTTCGTCCTTGCCCATCCGGATGCGCTGCCGGCCGGATTCGAGGAAGGCCGGGGGGTGACGCCGTTCAAGTCGGGCGCGGAGCATGCGCTCGCCGCACTTTACCTGCTGGCGGCGGTCGCGCTCTGGCGCCGAGCGCGGGCCGATGGCGAAGCGGTGGCGGGCTGGCTTGCCGCGGCGGCGTTCACGATGACGCTCGCCGAGCTCCATTTCGCGCGCTACGCGGGCGTGGACGACATTCACAACATGCTCGGCCATGCTTACAAGTTTGCTGCCTTCGCGATGATCTACCGCGCGGTGTTCGTCTCCGGGGTGCGCGCGCCACAGCGTGCGCTCGCGGCAGAGCGGGCGCTGCTGCGCGGGCTGATCGACTCGGTGCCGGACCTGATTGCCTTTCGTGACCGTAACGGTCGCTATCTCGGGTGCAACAAGGCCTTTGCCGACGCCTATGGCCTTGCCGAGGTCGATATCGTCGGACGAAGCGATGCTGACGTTTTCGGCGGGCGCCTGCCGCTGGCCGAGGCGGGGCCTGGCCCGGTGGCCACTGCCGAGCGTCACGAAGAGTGGCTGGAGGCCGCCGACGGCACGCTGCGACTGCTCGATACGCTACGCACGCCGTACTTCGACGCGGCAGGTGGGCAGCTGGGCGAGATTCGCATCAGTCGCGACTTCACCGAACGGCGCAAGGTGCGCGAACAGATCGCCGAACGCGAGCGCAGGCTGATGCTGGCGCTGGAGGGAGCCGAACTCGGCTTGTGGGACTGGGACGTGCCGAGTGGACGCGCGACTTTCAGTCCCGTGTGGGGGCGCATGCTGGGGTACACGGTGGATGAGCTGCCGTCCAGCATATCGACCTGGGAGTCCCTCGTTCATGCAGACGATTGGCGCGACATCCGCGCCTCGCTCGAACCCCACCTGCGCGGCATCGTCGACGCCTACCGCGCGGAATACCGGCTCAAGCACAAGCGTGGGCACTGGGTATGGGTGCTCGCCGCAGGCCGGGTACTCGATCGGAGCGAAACCGGCGCGCCCCTGCGCATGGTCGGCATCCATCAGGACATCTCGCAGCGCAAGGCGATGGAGGAGAGCCTGCTTCAGCTCGCGACCAGCGATCCGCTGACCGGGTTGTGGAACCGGCGTCATTTCGTGGAGGTCGTGCGCAGCGAGCTCGGTCGCGTGCGCCGCAACCAGTCGCCTGCCGGGCTGCTGCTGCTCGACCTCGACTTCTTCAAGCGCGTCAACGATACCCACGGCCACGCTGCCGGAGACGAGGTGCTGCGGCATTTCACCGCGACGGTCAGCGCGCAGCTGCGTGAAGCCGACGTGTTCGCCCGCCTCGGCGGCGAGGAGTTCGCCATCCTGCTGCCCTGCATCGATTCGCTCGGGGCGTTGCGCGTCGCCGAGCGAGTGCGGCGCGTGGTGGCGGAGACGCCGGCGACCATCGAATCGGGGTCGTTGAGCTTTTCGGTCAGCATCGGCGCGACCATGCTCGATGCTGCGGACGAAGGTTACGAGGCGTCCTATGCGCGCGCCGACGAAGCGCTCTATGCGGCGAAGCGCGCAGGCCGCAACCGCGTCGTGCTGGCGGCCACCGGGGTGGCGGACGGCGCCCCGGTGGCCGCCGGGGAGACCCCGGTCGCCACGGAGATTGCGGATCAGCGGTAGCCGGCGCGGTCGAAGATGCGCTGGGCTTCGGCGATTGTGTCCGCGAGCGCTCCGATCGGCAGGGTGTCGGCCTTGAAGCTGCCCAGCGTGGTCAGCGCCGGGTTGTCCACCTTCACGCCAGTGACCGCCGGCCACTCGTTATTGCCATTGGCGAAGTACTGTTGCGCCTGGTCCGAGGCGAGATATTCCAGGAACTTGACTGCTGCGTCCTTGTTGGGCGCGTGCTTGAGCATGCCGGCGCCGGACACGTTGATGTGCGTGCCCCAGGTCGCCTGGTTGGGCCAGACGGCCTTGATCTTCGCGACCACGGCCTGATCCTCGGGTTTGGAGGAGTTCATCAGGCGGGCTAGGTAGTAGCTGTTGGCGATCGCGACGCCGCACTCGCCGGCGGCCACGGCACGGATCTGATCGGTATCGCCGCCCTTGGGCGCACGCGCGAAGTTGGCGACGATGCCCCTCGCCCAGTTCTCGGTCGCTTCAGCGCCGTTGTGCTTGACCATCGCCGCGCCGAGCGAGAGGTTGTAGGGGTGGCTGCCCGAGCGGGTGCACACCTGCCCCTTCAGGGCGGGATCTGCAAGCTGCTCGTAGGTCTGCACCTGTTCCGCCTTGATCGCTTCCGGGTTGTACACAATCACGCGCGCACGGGTTGAATACGAGAACCAGTTCGGCGCACGCAGGTGCGCGGGGATGCGCGCCTCGAGTTCGGCCGACTTCACCGGCGCGAAGATGCCGAGTTCGTCGGCCTTGGCGAGGCGCGATGCGTCGACCGTGACGAAGATGTCGGCGGGGCTGTTTGCACCTTCGGTACGGATGCGCTCGAGGAGTTCGTCTTCCTTGGCCTCGATGCGGTTGATCTTGATCCCGGTCTGCCTTGTGAAGTTGCCGTAAAGCTCCTCATCGGTCTGGTAATGGCGGGCGGAGTAGATGTTGAGCTCCGCAGCGCCGACAGTGCCGGCGAGCCCAAACGAGGCGAGGAGGGAGGCGAGTAGGGCTTTCTTCATCATGTTGGCGAACCTTCCAGTGGGTGACGGTAGAAAGATAGTAACGATAAAGATTCGCAGTTGCAAATAGATCGCATTCACTTCATTATCGTTGAGAATTATTCGCAACAAGGAGTCTTCATGAACGCTCTGCTCGTCGGTGCCGACCGCCTCGGTAACATCCCAGAAGTATTGCAGAATTTCGGAATCCGCATCGCTGCCCACGTCAGCGGGCGCGACACCAGCCACCAGCGCCGCAGCGCGCCTTTGCCGAGCGGAATCGGAATGGTGATCCTGTTCACCGATTTCCTTGGCCACAACGTCATGCAGCGCTTTCGCGAGGCGGCTGGCAAGCAGGGGGTGAAGGTGGTGTGCTGCAGGCGATCGAGCTGCGCATTGCAGCAGGCGCTCGATCGCCAGATCGGCAGTCGATGCGCAGATTGTCCGCAGGCATGCGCGCGCAGGCCGGGGCGACGCTGATGAAGGGAGGCCTGTGAACGGAAAAGGCCCGGCGTTGCCCGGGCCTTTTCCGTTCACCGTTGATCAGCGTGCGCTGATCAGTGCTGTGCTCATCCCCGGCGCGTCGTCATCCACCAGCCGGCGGGCGCCGTTGAAGCGCTTTGCCCAATAAGCGGTCGCGATGTTTTCCACACGCACCCGCCCCCCGCTTGACGGGGCGTGCACAAACTTGCCGTCGCCGAGGTAGATGCCCACGTGGGAGAAGGTCCGGCGCATGGTGTTGAAGAACACCAGATCGCCCGGCTGGAGGTCGTGCTTGCCGATCCTGTCGCCAAGGTCGGCCATTTCGCGGGCGGTGCGGGGCAGATCGAGACCGACTGCGTTGCGGAACACGTTGAGCACGAGGCCACTGCAGTCGAGGCCGGTGGCGGGAGAAGTGCCGCCGAAACGATAGCGGATCCCGAGGTAGGAGAGCGCCTCGTCAGCCAGTTGTTCGGCTGCACTGGCGTACTCGTCGAGGGCGGAACGCTCGACCTGAGCCCCGGCGGAGAGGGGCTTGGCAGGCTCGGCAGCCTGCGCTGGAACGGCGATCGCGAATGACGCGAGCAGGGTGAGAAGAATGGGTCGAAAAAGCATTCGGCGGAATATACGCATGAGCTCGGCCCCTGTAAAGAAGAAATGTCCGCCGAGCTCGCCCGACAGACACATCCTTCGGCAGCGCCGCTCAGATCTTGAGTTTTTGCCGGTAGGCCTGGGCGTGCTCGGCCAGCGCCTTGGGGTTGGTGACGCCGAGCGCGAGGGCACGTGACTGCGCAGCCAGAAAGAGCTGCGCGATCGCCCATGCGTCGCCGAGCGCGTGATGGCGCTGGAAGGTCTCGATCTCGAACGCGGCCATCCAGTCGGCAAGGCGGCCGGGGCGCTCGAGGCGCTCGGGAAACAGCGACGGTAGAAGGAAGTACAGATCCACCCAGACGAAGTCCGCCGCCAGGCCGAGGTGCCTGGCCAGCGCGCGCTCTAGCATGTTGCGGTTGAAGTTGGCGTTGAATACCACCAGCGGGCAGCGTCCGGCAAAGCCGAGCAGCCCGGCGAGGGCTTCGCCCGGCGAGGGTTCGAGCGCAGCGTAGTAGGCGTCCACGAGGTGGATCAGGCCGCTGTCGACGCCGATCGCGCCCACCGCGAGCAGGCGGTCGCGGTCGAGGTCGAGCCCGGTTGCCTCGGTGTTGAGCACCACGTAGCGCGTTTCGAAGAAAGGTTGTGCGTGCGCGGGCTCTGCGAGCGCCTGCCAATGCTCGAGCGCCTCGACGGCTTCGGCGTTCAGCGCCTGCTGGCCGCCACGTGCGGCCCTGATTCGGGAGAGCCAGTTCATAGCTGATAGTCCAGCTTGAGCCGCAATTGCAGCTTGCGCGCCTGGCGGAAGGCTTCCTTGAGGATGCGGCGGTCGAGTTCGTTGAGCGACTCAGGGTTGATGCGGTTATCCCCGTCGGAGTCGTGTTCGCTTTCGAGGTGCTGCGAGCGCAGGCGCAGCAACTGGATGAAGTTGAAGCCATCGACGATCGCGGACACTTCCTCGGGTGAGATGCCCATCTTCGCGCTCGCCTGGCGCAGGCGCTGAACGGTGCTGCTCGACTCGACGCCGATGCGCAGGGCGAGGATGCGTGCCACGTCGACGAAGAGCCGTGCGCCAGACTTCTTGAGATCGATGGTGCCGTCTTCCTCGACCACGAAATCGCGGATGCGGCCGAGCGGTGGGAGGACCTGCAGCGCGTTGGCCGCCATCATGCGTAGGAACGCGCTGTTACCCTTGGCTGCGCGGTTGAGCGCGCTGCGCAACTGATTGCCGAAGCGCTCGTTGCCGTACAGCACACGAAAGTCGAAGAAAATGGAGGCGTTGAGCAGGGCTTGCGGATCGGGCTCGCGGATCCAGTCTCCGAAGCGGGACTTCCACTCGTCGAGGGTGAGGCAGAGCTCCGGGTTGCTCGCCATAATGTTGCCCTTGCACAGCGGGAAGCCACAAGCCGCGAGGTCTTCGTTGACCTTGTGCGCAAACGCGATCAGGCGCTGGCGGATGTCCTTGAGCCGGGTTGTCTCGGCACAGCGGAAGATAATGCCGTTGTCCTGGTCGGTGGACAGGGTCTGCTCGTGTCGCCCCTCGGAGCCGAAGGCGAACCAGGCAAAGTCGATCCCGACCAGATCGTGACGCTCGCGCGCCAGGTTGATGATCCGCCGCGTGAGCGCGTCGTTGAGGGCCGAGATGAACTGGGTGAGCTGTTCGGCGCCGATGCCCTGAGCGATGAGGTTGAGGGCGAGCTGGCGGATGTCCTTGCTCGCCCGCTGCAGGGCCTCGAGGTCGGCGGCGTTATCGATGCCGGCGCGGATCTGGCGCAGGCTGATGCGCTGCAGCGAGAACAGGTCGCGCTCGGACACCACGCCGAGCAGCACGCCGTCCGAATCCACCACCAGCAGGTGGCGTACCCCGTGGGTGGCCATCTCGAGCGCGGCGTCGTAGGCCGACGCGCTCGCTGGCAACTGGTGCGGGTTGGCGGTCATCAGCTCGCCGATCGGACGTGCGAGGTCGAAGCCGGCGAGGATGACCCGCGGCAGCAGGTCGCTCTGGGTCAGGATGCCGACCGGGCGGCGCGTATCGTCGACCACCACCATACAGCCCAGGTGCAACTCGGCCATGTGCTCGAGCGCGCTGCGCGTCACTGTGTCGGGGGTGACGAAGACCGGGTCATGCTTGATCAGCTTGCCGAGCGCGGTGGTCATGGTCTGCTGCTCGGCAGCGCGCTGGGCGAAGGTGCTCTGCAGTTGCTGGCGCGACTGGGTGAGCAGGCTGGCGATGTATTGCGTGCAGAACAGGTGGAACACCGGGCTGATCTGCATCAGGTGCAGGAAATCGTCGGCGCTGATCTGGAAGCAGAAGCTGTCCTCGACTGCGACATAGGCGTTGGTCGAAGGCCGGCGCGCGGAGATCGCACCGATCGGGAAGCACTCCCCGGCTCCGAGCGTGAGGCTGGTGTACTCGGTGACGGTGGCCTGCCCGCTCTGGCGGGCCTGGACCTTGCCACGCTGGACGATGTAGAAATGGGTCGGTACGCCCGCTTCAGGGGTCAGGATGTCTGCGCCACGCGGATGGAAGCCGAGCACCGCGCGTGCCGCCAGAAAGGCGAGCGCTTCGGCCTCCATGCTGTTGAAAGGAGAGAAGTTGCGCAGGAAGTCAGTGCTGGCTCCCACCAGCAGGTTGGCGGCGTTGTTGCTCATGAGCGGACCGTAATCGAGGCGATCGGCCGATTATAGGTTAGCGCGCCGCGTTCGCGCCTTCCGGCGCCCCTGCGGTGGGCGATGCGAATTGCCTCGGCCGGCTCAGAGCACCTCGGCGGCGTGGTCGGCCAGGCGCGAGCGCTCGCCGCGCTGCAGCGTGATGTGGCCGGAATGAGGCCACCCCTTGAAACGATCGACGACGAAGGTGAGGCCCGACGAGCCCTCGGTGAGGTAGGGCGTGTCGATCTGCGCGATGTTGCCCATGCAGATCACCTTGGTGCCGGGGCCGGCGCGCGTGATCAGGGTCTTCATCTGCTTGGGGGTGAGGTTCTGCGCCTCGTCGATGATCAGGTACTTGTTGAGGAAGGTGCGCCCGCGCATGAAGTTCAGGCTCTTGATCTTGATCCGGCTGCGGATCAGGTCGCGGGTTGCGGCGCGCCCCCAGTCCCCGCCTTCGCCCGCGGTGCCGTTGAGCACCTCGAGGTTGTCCTCGAGCGCGCCCATCCACGGTGCCATTTTCTCTTCCTCGGTGCCGGGCAGGAAGCCGATATCCTCGCCCACCGGCACCGTGACGCGCGTCATGATGATCTCGCTGTAGCGCTTCGATTCCAGCACCTGGGTGAGACCGGCGGCAAGCGTGAGCAGGGTCTTGCCCGTGCCGGCCTGACCGAGCAGGGTGACAAAGTCGATCTCCGGGTTCATCAACAGGTTGAGCGCGAAGTTCTGTTCGCGGTTGCGCGCGGTGATGCCCCACACGTTGTTCTTCTGGTGGCTGTAGTCGGTGAGCGTCTCGAGTACCGCGCTGCGACCTTCAGTTTCCTTCACCCAGGCCTGCAACTGGGCGTCGCCGTTCTGGTAGATGAACTCGTTGACCAGCATCTCGGCGACGAGCGGGCCGCTGATCCGGTAGTAGGTGCGGCCCTCCTCTTTCCATGACTGCATGCCGCGCCCATGCGTATCCCAGAAGTCGGCGGGCAGCTCGCGGGTGCCGGTGTACAGCAGGTCGCTGTCCTCCAGTACCTTGTCATTGAAGTAGTCCTGTGCGGCGAGACCGAGTGCGCGCGCCTTGATGCGCATGTTGATGTCTTTCGACACCAGGATGACGTCGCGCCCCGGATGTTTCTCGACCAGGAACATTGCCACCGCGAGGATCTGGTTGTCGCCGCGCGCTGTGGGCAGCGCGGGCGGCAGCTTGATCTCGATGGCCTCGGTCTGCAGGTGCAGCCGGCCGGTAGCGAGGCCGCGCGAAGGGGACTTCAGGGCGATGCCCGCGGCGATGCCATTCTCGGAGCCCGACACGATCTCGTCGAGCATCCGGCTGGCCTGGCGCGCGTTGCGCGCGACCTCGCTGGTGCCCTTCTTGTTGTTGTCGAGTTCCTCCAGGGTCATGATCGGCACGTAGAGGTCGTGCTCTTCGAAGCGGTACAGGCTGGTTGGGTCGTGCATCAGGACGTTGGTGTCGAGCACGAAGAGCTTGCAAGCCTCCGGCTTGCGGGTGCGGCGGGCAGCGGCACGGCGCGGGCGCGCCGGCGTTTCGGCAGCGGCTTTGGTGGTGGCGGGTTCAGTGCTTGCTGCGGCTTTGCGGGTAGCGGGCATGAAGGGGGATCCGGACGGCAGGGCGGCATCGGGGTCGCGGATGCACGTCGTGCGCCCGCGACCGGTGTCGTGAAGATCAGAGCGCGCGCGCGGCGGCGAGCACTTCCTCGGCGTGGCCGGGGACCTTCACGCCGCGCCATTCGCGCACGAGCTTGCCTTCGGCATCGATCAGGAAGGTGCTGCGTTCGATGCCGCGCACCTGCTTGCCGTACATGTTTTTCAGCTTCATGACGCCGAAGGCCTCGCAGGCCTTCTCGTCCGGATCGGAGATCAGCTCGAACGGAAGTTCGAGCTTGGCCTTGAAGTTCTCGTGGCTCTTGAGGCTGTCGCGGCTCACCCCGTGGAGGTCGCAACCTGCGGCCGCGAAGTCCGCGTGCAGCGCGCCGAAGTCGCGCGTCTCGTTGGTGCACCCGGGCGTGTTGTCCTTGGGGTAGAAATAGATCACCTGCTTGCGGCCGCGCAGCGCGGACAGGGTGACGGTGTTGCCGCCGGTGGCCGGCAGGCTGAAATCGGGGGCGGGGGTGGCGCTCAATCGGTTCTCCTGCTCGTAAGGGGGCTCGCACGCCCTGCCGGACCGCGGCGGGGGGATACGTGCGCGCTCGGAAGCAGGTTAGCCGAAAGCCCGCGTCCGCGTGAACATCCTCTCGCGTTGCAGGGGGCGCGCGCCACTCAGCGCTCGTAGAGAAGCCCGAGCACCACCGCACGACCCTCGCCGACGAGGATGTTGTAGGTGCGGCAGGCCGCGGCGAAGTCCATGAACTCGAAACCGATGCGGGCCTCGACCAGCGGGCGCATCAGTTGCGGCTGGGGGAAGCGCTGGCGGCGGCCGGTGCCGACGATCAGGATCTCGGCGCCGAGCCCGGCCACCTGGGCGAGATCCTCGGCACGTAGTCCGGCGAGATCGCCGCCGGCTTCGGGTGCCCAACCGCTGAGGACGCTGGCGGCGCTGACGAGCACGTTACCCTCGTGGCGGATCTTGCTGATCATGACGTAGTCGTTGCCGTAGCCGGTGACCACGTTGGAACTGGCATTCTTGTCCTGGTAGAGCTTCATCGTACGGTCCTGATCGCGGCGGGCTCGACGGCCGCCTGTGGAACGCGTGCCTGCAGGCAAAATTGCCGCAGTGCGGGAGGGGGGCTAAGATAACAACCTTTTGCGGCCGCTGAAAACGCCGGCGCGATTATCCACCCCTCAGGAAGGACTGGCATGAAAGTGGTGAAGACTCTCGAACTCGCGACGGTATCCCCGGACCCGGTGACCAGGACCGAGGCGAGTGCAGGCGCAGCGCCGCGTCCGATCCGCAAGTCCGCCAAGTTGGCCGAGGTGTGCTACGACATCCGCGGCCCCGTGCTGGTTCGCGCCAAGCAGATGGAAGACGAGGGCCACAAGATCATCAAGCTCAACATCGGCAACCTCGCCGCGTTCGGCTTCGATTCGCCTGAAGAAATCCAGATGGACATGATCCGCAATCTGCCCAACGCGGCGGGTTATTCGGACTCCAAGGGCATTTTCTCCGCGCGCAAGGCGGTGATGCACTACACCCAGCAGAAAGGCATCAAGGGCGTCACCATCGAGGACATCTACATCGGCAACGGCGTCTCCGAGCTGATCGTGATGGCGATGAACGCGCTCCTCGACGCTGGCGACGAGGTGCTGGTACCGGCCCCCGACTACCCGCTGTGGACCGCGGCGGTGAGCCTGTCGGGGGGCAGGCCGGTGCATTACCTGTGCGACGAGAGCAAGGGCTGGCTGCCCGACATCGAGGACATGCGCGCACGGATCACGCCCAACACGCGCGCGATCGTGATCATCAACCCGAACAACCCGACCGGTGCGGTGTATCCGGAGGAAACGCTCAAGCAGATCGTCGAGCTCGCCCGCGAGCACGACCTGATCCTTTACGCGGACGAGGTCTACGACAAGGTGCTGTACGACGGCATCAAGCACACCTCGATGGCGGCGCTGTCCGAGGACGTGCTGACGATCATCTTCAACGGCTTGTCCAAGAACTACCGCTCCTGCGGCTACCGCGCCGGCTGGATGGTGGTGTGCGGCGACAAGCGCCGTGCCGCCGACTACATCGAAGGCCTCAACATGCTGGCCTCGATGCGCCTTTGCGCCAACGTGCCTGGGCAGTATGCGATCCAGACCGCGCTCGGCGGCTACCAGAGCATCGACGACCTGGTCGCCGAAGGCGGACGCATGCGCCGCCAGCGCGACCTGGCGTGGGAGCTGATCAACAAGATCCCTGGCGTCACCTGCGTCAAGCCGGAGGCCACGCTTTACATGTTCCCGCGCCTGGATCCCAGGGTCTATCCGATCGAGGATGACCAGGCCTTCATCGCCGAATTGCTAGAGGAGGAGCGTGTGCTGCTGGTGCAGGGCTCCGGTTTCAACTGGCCTCACCCCGACCACTTCCGCCTGGTCTTCCTGCCGCACGAGGACGACCTGCGCGACGCCATCGGTCGCATCGCCCGCTTCCTCGAGAACTATCGCAAGCGCCACGGCACCTGAGCCTCCAACGGGACGCGGTCGCAGCGCCGCCTCCCTCCTGACTCCTCATCCCTCACTCCTGACGCAAAAATGAAACCCATCAACGTTGGCCTTCTTGGCATCGGTACCGTCGGCGGCGGCACCTTCACCGTCCTCAAACGCAACGCCGAGGAGATCACCCGTCGCGCCGGGCGCCCGATCCGCATCACCACTGTGGCCGACAAGAACCTTGAGCTTGCGCGCAAGGTCACTGGCGGTGGGGTCAAGCTGACCGACGACGCGTTCTCGGTGGTGACCGACCCCGAGATCGACATCGTCGTCGAGCTGATCGGTGGCTACGGCGTGGCCAGGGAGCTGGTGCTGAAGGCGATCGACAACGGCAAGCACGTGGTCACCGCCAACAAGGCGCTGCTGGCGGTGCATGGCAACGAGATCTTCGCCGCCGCGCAGAAGAAAGGCGTGATGGTGGCCTTCGAGGCCGCGGTCGCCGGTGGTATCCCGATCATCAAGGCGCTGCGCGAGGGCCTCACCGCCAACCGCATCGAATGGCTGGCCGGCATCATCAACGGCACCACCAACTTCATCCTGTCCGAGATGCGCGACAAGGGCCTGCCGTTTGCCGAGGTGTTGAAGGAAGCGCAGGCGCTCGGCTATGCCGAAGCCGACCCGACCTTCGACATCGAGGGCGTGGATGCTGCGCACAAGGCGACGATCATGAGCGCGATCGCCTTCGGCATCCCGATGCAGTTCGACAAAGCGTACATCGAGGGCATCAGCAAGCTTGACTCGGTGGACATTGGCTACGCCGAGCAGCTCGGCTATCGCATCAAGCTGCTGGGCATTGCCCGTCGCCGCGAGAATGGCGTGGAGCTGCGCGTGCATCCGACGCTGATCCCGGCCAAGCGCTTGATCGCCAACGTCGAGGGTGCGATGAACGCGGTGCTGGTACAGGGCGACGCCGTCGGCGCGACGCTGTATTACGGCAAGGGTGCCGGTGCCGAGCCGACCGCGTCGGCCGTCATCGCCGACCTGGTCGACGTCACCCGCCTGCACACCTCCGACCCCGAGCACCGTGTGCCGCACCTGGCCTTCCAGCCGGATCAGGTGCACGACGTGCCGGTGCTGCCGATCGAGGAGGTGGTGACCTCCTACTACCTGCGCATGCGCGTCGATGACAAGCCGGGCGTACTCGCCGACATCACCCGCATTCTGGCCGACAGCAGCATCTCGATCGAGGCGTTGCTGCAAAAGGAGGCCGCCGAGGGCGAGTCGCAGACCGACATCATCATGCTCACCCACCGCACCGTCGAGAAGAATGCCAACGCTGCAATTTTCCGAATCGAGGCGCTGCCGGTGGTTCAGGGCAAGGTCACCAAGCTGCGTATGGAAAGTCTCTGAGTCTGAGGGCGGCGCCCGTATGGAATGAGGTGTTTCTCATTTACGGAGCGCCTGGGTGAACGGCTTGCGGCTTTCGCCACTCCTGCGAAGGGCCGCAGCGTTTGCGACGCCCTGCAGGCGCGGCGGAAGCCGCGAACCCTTGTGTCGAGCAGCACACCCGCCACGGAGCGCACCGGGCTCGCGGCCCTCTTGATCCTGAGAAAGCCGACATCCGGTGATAACGGTCATGGAGCGTGGAGTCATGAAGCACACGGTCAATCAGGTCTTTGTCGGCCAGGTACGGCTGCTGTCAGTCGACGGCGAGCGCAGCGGCATCTTCAAGACGCCGGCAGAGGGCCCGGTCATGCTCGGCCCGACCGGGCTGGCGGGGGACGAGCAGGCCGACCTGCGTCATCACGGCGGCGTGGACAAGGCGCTGCACCACTACCCGGTCGAGCACTACGCGGTGCTCGCCGCGGAGTGGCCGCAGTGCGCGAGCGCGGTGGGCGCCGGTTTCCTCGGCGAGAACATCAGCACGCACGGCCTCACCGAGCACGACATCTGTATCGGCGATGTACTGCGCATCGGCGATGCCCGCGTGCAGGTCAGCCAGACCCGCTCGCCGTGCTGGAAGATCGACCTGCGGCTGAAGGTCGATGGCGCCTCGCGCTTCGTCGAGGCTGCCGGCATCACCGGGTGGTACTACCGCGTGCTGCAGCCGGGCGCTATCGCCGCAGGCGACGAGATCGAAGTGCTCGAGCGCCTCAACCCCTGGCTGACGCTCACCGCCTACTGGGATGCCGTCACCGCGCACCGGCCCGATCCGGAATTGCTTGCCCGTATCGCCGCGTCCCCGGGCCTGGCTGCAGACAAGGCGCAACGCTGGCGGGAACGCGCGGCCTGGCTGCGCGCCCACCGCTAGCCCGACGCGCGCGCTGCGCGACCGCGACGCGTTTTGCGGCTAGACTGAGAGCGGATGCGCGGCCCGACGGGCGCGTCGCGTCCGTGACTGCACACGCACCCGAGGCGTCCGCATGGTCTTCAAACTCACCGTCTTCATCGCCATCCTGGTTGCGATTGCCGTGATAGGCATGCGTGCCTATGCAGCGTCGGTGAGGCGGTTCGAGGCCGCCCGTGCCGTGGACACGGCCGACGAGGCGGGCGCGGACCGAACACCAGAACAATGAGGAGAGCACCATGACCGATCGCGTGTACAAACTCGTCGAGATCGTCGGTACGTCGAACGAAGGGAGCGACGCGGCCATCTGCAATGCGATCGACACCGCGGCGAAATCGATCCGCCACATCGACTGGTTCGAGGTCGTAGAGACACGCGGCCATGTGGTCGACGGCAAGGTCGCGCACTTCCAGGTGACCTTGAAGATCGGCTTCCGTCTCGAGAGCGACTGAAGCAGCGCGGCCACCGCAGGCGGCCGCGCTTGACCCGGGAAGGTCTTCAGACCGCGGTGGCGCCGGTGATCTGGTGCAGGCGGGTGAGCGTGTCGCCGTCCAGGCGCAGCGCCTGGGCGAGTTGGCGCAGGTAGGCCGCCTCGGCCGGTGTGTCGAGTTCGATCGTGAGCAGCGATGCCGCGTAGACTTCGGCCGCCACCATCTCGTTGGGGACGTCGGCTACCAGCGCTGCGAGATCGAGCGGGCGGCGCAATTCGTCGATCAGGAACTGGCGCTCGTCCTCGCTCAGGCCGTCGGCGCCAATGCGGCCGATGATGCGCTGGATCTCGTCCTCACCGATCTCGCCGTCGGCCTTCGCTGCGGCCGCCATTGCCCGCACCACGAGTTCCGCGGTCGCCGGGGCGGTCATCGAGTGCAGCTCGGGCGCCGAGAGACCGGCCGCTCCGGGTGCCAGCGAAGCCTGCTCGCGTCGGTTGTCGGTCCAGTTCTTGAGTGCCGCCATCGCGATTGTGGCGAGGATTGCCATGCCCGCGCTGCCGCCACGCTGGCCGCCGCCGCTCGAGGCGCCACCACCGAGCAGGCCACCGAGCAGGTCGCCCAGCCCGCCACCGCCGCCCGAGGAGGCCTGATGACCGCCGCCGAGTGCGCCGCCCAGGGCCCCGCCGAGCACATCGCCGAGGCCCCCCCCTGTGCCCGCTGCGGCGCTGGTGCGTCCGCCACCCAGCACGCCGCCGAGGAGATCGCTCAGACCACCTGCCGCGCCACCACCACCCTGGCCGCCGAGGAGGCCACCGAGCAGATCACCGATACCGCCCGCCCCCACGGCGTGGTCGAGGCGCGAACGCCCCTGCCTCGCCATGCCCTGCTGGAGGATCTGGCCGAGGATGTTTTCGAGGCCCATCGCAGACTCCCATTCGTTGTGTGGAATCCCCATTCTATAGGTCATGTGTGTCGGCGCGATCGTTCGACGTTGCGGGCCTCCCCACGACGGGTGCGTCCGATGGGCATGCCGCGAAGCGACGAAGCGGCCGATGTGGCGGTCGAATTCGTTAGAATCCGGGCTTTGCGCCGACTGCGTTGCTCCAGCGCGGGCGCGCTGCCAACGTCACATCCTGAAGGACTGCCCCGTGAAGTACATCTCCACCCGCGGCCACACCGGCCAGCCCGCCAACCCCGAGTTCTGCGACATCCTGCTGGGCGGCCTGGCGCCCGACGGCGGCCTGTACCTGCCCGAGTCCTATCCGCAGGTCACCCGTGCCGAGCTCGACGCCTGGCGCGGTCTGAACTACGCGGAGTTGGCGTTCGCGATCCTGTCGAAGTTCATCACCGACATCCCCGCCGCCGACCTGAAGGCAATCTGCGACAAGACCTACACCGCCGAGGTGTACCGCCACGTGCGCGAGGGTGACAAGGCGAGCGACATCACGCCGGTGCACTGGCTGGAAGAAGGGCGCTTTGGCCTGCTCGAGCTCTCCAATGGTCCGACGCTCGCGTTCAAGGACATGGCGATGCAGTTGCTCGGCAACCTGTTCGAGTACGTACTGGCCAAGCGCGGCGAGACCATCAACATCCTCGGCGCCACTTCTGGCGACACCGGCTCGGCGGCCGAATATGCGATGCGTGGCAAGCACGGCGTGCGCGTGTTCATGCTGTCGCCGCACGGGTTGATGAGTCCCTTCCAGCGCGCGCAGATGTACTCGCTGCAGGACGACAACATCTTCAACATCGCCGTCACCGGCATGTTCGACGATGCTCAGGATATCGTGAAGGCAGTGTCCAACGACCACGCCTTCAAGGCGCAGCACAAGATCGGTGCGGTGAATTCGATCAACTGGGCGCGGGTGGCGGCGCAGATTGTCTATTACTTCAAGGGTTATTTCGCGGCCACGCAGAGCAACGATGAGCAGGTCGCGTTCTGCGTGCCTTCGGGCAACTTCGGCAACATCTGCGCGGGCCATATCGCGCGCCGGATGGGCTTGCCCGTGGCGAAGCTGATTCTCGCCACCAACGAGAACGACGTCCTCGACGAGTTCTTCCGCTCCGGCATTTATCGGCCGCGCAAGGCAGCGGAGACGCAGGTGACGTCCAGCCCGTCGATGGATATCTCCAAGGCGTCCAACTTCGAGCGCTTCGTGTTCGATCTGGTCGGTCGCGACCCGCAGAAAGTGGCTGCGCTGTGGGCCGAGGTGGATGCCGGATGCGCCTTCGATCTGTCCGGTTCGGCAGAATTCGCCCGTATCGCCGAGTTCGGCTTTGTCTCGGGGGCGAGCAGCCACGCCGGCCGCCTGGCAACGATCCGCAAGGTCTTCGAGCAGTACGGGGTGATGATCGACACTCACACCGCCGACGGCGTCAAGGTGGCCTGGGAGCGTGTGGGCGACGTACCTGCCGGCGTCCCGGTGCTGGTGCTGGAGACCGCGCTGCCGGTGAAATTCGCTGAGACCATCGTCGAGGCGCTCGGGCGAGCGCCCGAACGCCCCGCCGATCTCGAAGGGATCGAGAAGCTGGCGCAGCGTGTCGTGGTGATGGCACCCGACGTCGACGCAGTCAAGGGCTTCATCGCCGAGCGCACCTGAGTTTGAGGCTCAGGCGAAGAGGCTGTGGAATAAATCACTGAAGTTCGGGCCGTTGCTGTCGATACTCCAGAAAATTAACTTATCCGAGAAAATCGGATTCTGATGTTTTCAGGAGACTACCGGAATGACCGGATCCAGCCTGCCGAACGATTCGACCCGTGTCGTGGCCACCCTTGTCGGGGGCGCAAGCGTGCTTTCCCTGGCCGCTACTGGGCTCGACTTGCCATCCGGGCTCGGGCTCGCATCCGGCGCGCTTGCTGCCCTCGGCGCGTTCTGGCTGGCTGCGCGCTCACGCCCCGCATCGGCGGCGGGGGGCGACGGGGTGATCGAGGCCGCCGCCGAGAGAGTGCGCCGGGACATCGGCGAGGACAGCCCGGGGGGACGCAGCCCGCTGGTGGCGACGATGCGGAAGGTCGTCGCCGAGCTGCGCGGGAGCGGGACGGAGATTGCGGTCGGCGCCGCACGGCTCAACCTGTGCATCGGTCAGGCCGCGGGCAGCGCGCGACGGCAACGCGAGCTGACCGGCGAGATCCTCGCCAGCAGCCGCCGGGTCGGCGAAGCGGTGGATCGTGTGGCCGGCCACGCAAAGTCGATCGGCGCCGCCACCGAAGCGAACCTCGCCGCCATTGGCGCACGCCAGGAAGAACTATCCGAGACCACCCGCAACATCCGCAAAGTCAGCGAGCGGGTCGACGCCTTCGCCGGCACGGTAGAGGAACTCAGCCACCATTCGACGCAGATTCGCGATATCGGTCAGCTGATCAACGACATTTCGGACCAGACCAACCTGCTCGCGCTCAATGCCGCGATCGAAGCCGCCCGCGCGGGCGAGGCGGGGCGCGGCTTTGCAGTGGTCGCCGACGAGGTGCGCAAGCTCTCCGAGAAGGTCAAGTCGGCCACCGCAGTGATCACCACCAACTCCGAGACCATGCTCGACCTGGTGCGCAGCACCGAAGCCGAGACGCGGCAGATTTGCGCGGACTCGGAGCGCGCCCACGAGGTCGTGCAGCGCTCGGCGGAGAGCTTCAGTGCGATGCTGGGGGGCTTGCAGCAGATGAACGAGCAACTGCTGGACGTCACCGGCGCGATCGAACGCATCCATGAGGATAACGCTGGCATGAACGCGCTGGTCGGGGAGGTGACCGAACTCGCCGCGGAAGTCACCGGGCGCATGGACGAGTCGTCGAGCGTATCGGAAGTCTTGCGCGACCATACCGAGATGCTGCACATGCTGTCGAGTCGCTTCAGGCTCGGCGACTCGGCCTACGACAGCCTGATCTCCGCGGGCGAGCGTCATCGCGATGCAGTGGCGTCATACCTGCAGGCCAAGTCGGCGACGCTCGATGTCTTCGACACCCGATACCAGCCGATCTCCGGGACCTCGCCGCAGAAATACAACACCAGCTACGACCGCGCCGTTGAACGCGACTTGCAGAAAATGTACGAGACCTTGCTCAGCGAGGTGCCCGGCGTGGCGTTCTGCGGTGGCTTCGATGCGAACTGCTACATGCCGGTCCATAACCGCCGCTTCTCCGAGCCGCCGAACGGCGATCCGCAGCATGACCTCGCGTTCAGCCGTCACAAGCGAATCTACGATGACACGGCGTGCAGGCGCGCACTCGCCTCGCGCGAGCCGATGCTGCTGCAGACCTATGTCAGGGATACCGGGGAGGTGTTGTGCGACCTGTCGTTCCCGATCATGGTCGGAAACCGGCGCTGGGGCGTGTTCCGCGTCGGATTCGCTCCGTCCTTGCTGGGCCGGACGGCGAACTCCACGACGCAAATGCGCGCCTAACGACGATATCTGGTGCCTTGGGCGAGACTCGAACTCGCACGGCTTTCGCCACTACCCCCTCAAGATAGCGTGTCTACCAATTTCACCACCAAGGCGCTCCTGCTCCGCATCGACACCTGGAGGCGCCGGCGTGTCGAGCAGGGGCGCGGATTATAGCCGGACTGTACCGGGCGCCGTCAATAGCCTTTCCCTACATTCTGGAGGGGTAGCAGCAAGCGCCCTGCGATCAGGCGGCGGGCGCGGGGCAGGGGCGGTAGCCAAGCCGCTGCGGGATGTCGCCACGGGCGCAGAACTCCACCGCCAGCCCGCGCCAGCGCAGGTCGGGATGGTGTCCGCCACCGAGCAGCGCGAGCAGATCGTCGTCGCCCGCGGCGGCTCTGTCGGTGGTGGTCAGCGCACTCGCGAAGGTGGCCAGATCGCGGTCGTCGATCATGGCCGGACCATCGCCAGTCGCCATGAAGGCATTACCGTCAGCGTCGATCAGTAGCGGTGCGACGGGCGTGACCGTCCTGCCCGTGTGACTGCGCAGGGACCCGTCAGGGTGCAGGCGGAGGATAAGTGGGGCGGCCTCGAGGTCGACGAACACCCGCTGCGGGCCGTTGTGGACCAGCCAGCAGCCGTCCTCGTCACGAGCGTAATGCGCACAGAGGAAGGCGATCAGCCCGCCGTGGGAGACCGTTTCGCCGCGCAGGCGCCAAATCCCGCGCGCATCGAGGGCGAGCCAGCCGTAGCACGCCGGGACCATCGGCCAGGCGGGCGTGAGTTCCGCCGCAGCGTTGGCGAGGGTGTGGCCCGCTTGGCTCACTGCTCGACGTGGCGCAGCGACAGGTCGAGCGCGCGCACGTCCTTGGTGAGGGTGCCGATCGAGATGCGGTCGACGCCGGTCTCGGCGATTGCACGCACGCGCTCCAGGTTGACGCCGCCCGAGGCTTCCAGCTCGGCGCGGCCGGCGTTGATCGCCACCGCCTCGCGCATCTCGTCCAGGCTCATGTTGTCAAGGAGCACCATCGTCACGCCGGCGTCGAGAGCTTCGCGCAATTGTTCGAGTGTTTCGACCTCGACCTCGATGAACACGTTCGAGGGTGCGATCGTGCGCGCCTGGTCGACCACTTCGCGGATGCCACCCGCGGCGATGATGTGATTTTCCTTGACCAGGATGCCGTCGTAGAGACCGACGCGGTGGTTGGTGCCACCGCCGATCGCGACCGCATATTTTTGCGCCAGGCGCAGACCGGGCAGGGTCTTGCGGGTGTCCACGATCCTCGCGCCGGTACCCGCCACAGCTTCGACGAAGCGGCGGGTCACAGTGGCGGTGCCCGAGAGCAGTTGCAGGAAGTTGAGCGCGGTGCGTTCGGCCGTCAGCAGCACGCGGGCGCGCGCGGCGATCTCGCAGAGTTGCTGGCCGGCCTCCACCCTGTCGCCGTCCCTGACGTGCCAATGGACCACGGCGGCCGGGCTGAGCGCTGCGAACGCGGCGTCGAACCATGCGGTGCCGCAGATGACCGCGGCTTCGCGTGTGATGACACGCCCACGTGCCTCGGTGTCGGGCGCGATCAGGCGTGCGGTGAGATCGCCGGTGCCGATGTCCTCGGCGAGCGAGGCTGCGATGTTGCGCTGGATTTCGACGCGGAGCTGTTCGGAGAGCATGGCAGGGGAGCGAGGGAGTGGAAAAGTTGATCTTAGCACCCGCGTTCGCCCACCCGTGCGCGCGGCGGCTCCCGGGCGTGATCGCCGCGGCTTAGCGAATGCCTTGCGGGCGCTGTGTGTGCGGACCGGTCGGGCCGGTTCGCAGGGCCTCGACCAGCCAGCCGTTGAGCACGCCGCGTGCGGCGTCAACGGTCTCGCTCGCGGTCAGGCCGATCGGGCCGATGCCTTCGCGGGCGAGCCGGTCGGCCGCGGCCCCGTGTAGATGGGTGCCGGCGATCAGCGCCGATTCGGCCGGCCATCCCTGCGCAAGCAGGCCGGTGACAAGGCCGCTGAGCACGTCGCCCATGCCGGCGCTCGCCATGCCGGAGTGGCCACTGCCGTTGATGAACCAGCGTTCGTCCGGGGTGGCGACGATGCTGCCGCAGCCCTTGAGGACGATCAGCGCGCGAAAGCGCCGGGCGAGTTCGAGGGCGGCGCGCAGGCGGTCAGCCTGCACGGTTGCGGTGTCGGTGCCGAGCAGACGCGCGGCTTCAGCCGGATGGGGCGTGAGCACCGTCGGTGCCTTGCGCACCACCAGCGCGCGCTCGAGCGCGGGTTCGGCGGCGATCAGGTTGAGCGCGTCGGCGTCGAGCAGCAGGGGTATCTCGCGTGCGAGCGCGGGGGCGAGCAGCTCAGCCGCAGCCGTTCCGGTTCCGAGGCCAGGACCGGCGGCGAGCGCGGACAGCCGTGCCGGCAACGCGTCGGCGCGGCGCAGCATCAGTTCGGGGTGAGCAAAATCCACCGCTGGGCCGGCCGGATCGAGCAGGCCGACGAAGACGCGCCCTGTGCCGAGCCAGAGCGCGGCGCGCCCGGCGAGCAGGGCAGCGCCGACCATGCCGGCTGCGCCGCCGAGGATGGCGGCGTCGCCGTAAAGCCCCTTGTGGGTGTTGCGCGGACGCGGCTGCAGCAGGTGACGAAACAGTGTGGGGGCGATCGCATGGCCGCGTGCCGGCAGCCAGGCGGGCGCGTCGATGTCGATGCGCTGCACGCTGATCTCGCCGCAGTGGTCGGGGCCGTGGTGGGTGAGCAGGCCCGGCTTGAGGGCAATGAAGGTGGTGGTGTGGGTGGCGCGGAAGGTGGCACCGTGCGGCTCGCCGGTGTCGGCGTCGAGCCCGCTCGGTACGTCGAGCGCCATTCGCGGACAGGGCTGGGCGTTGAGGGTCTGGATCCAGCTTGCGTAGTGACCCTCGATCGGACGGCCGAGGCCGATGCCGAACATCGCGTCGACCACCAGCGCCCAACCGCTGGCGGGCGCCGCGGGCAGGTCGGAGACGATGCTGCCGCCCGCGGCGAGGAAGTCGGCGTGGGCCTTGGCGGCTTCGGCGGGCAGGCGCTCGGCGTCACTGCAGAAGGCGACCACGACTTCGCGCCCGGCCTGGGCGAGCTGGCGCGCCATCACGAAGCCGTCGCCACCGTTGTTGCCCGGACCGCATGCGACCAGGATCGGCCCCGGGCGGTCCATGATCAGGCGCACCGCGTCCTGCGCTGCGGCGCGCCCGGCGCGTTCCATCAAGGGCGGGCGGGCGTTCGGGATGAGCTTGTCCTCGATTTCGCGAATGCCGGCGACAGGGTAGATCGGGCGCAGGGGGCTGAACATGGCGAACTCCGGTGGGCGAGCCAGGATTCTACGTCCTGGGCGGCGCATGCCCAACGCGGGAATGGGCCGTGGGGGGCGATCGCCGCATCGCCTTGTTCGCGGCTGCCGCCGCTCCTGCCGGAGCGCGGAAGGGCGGCGGTTTCGTGCAGAAGCGCCGGAAGGCGCGAACGCGGCGGTCAGGTGGGCGGGCGGGGGCGGCTGGTCTCGCCGCGGATCTCCTGCACGGGCGCTACCTTGCCGTCTTCGTCCACGCGTTCGAGCCGCACGGTGAAACCCCACAGGCGGGCGACGTGGCGCAACACCTCGTCAGTGGTGTTGCCGAGCGCGCGGCGGCGGAAGGCCGTGTGGCGCAGGGTCAGCGAGCGGTCCCCGCGCAGATCGACGTTCCACACCTGTATGTTGGGCTCGCGCGCGCCGAGGTTGTACTGGTCGGAGAGGATCGCGCGCAGCCTGCGGAAGCCCTCGTCGTCGTGGATCGCCGAGACCTCGAGGGTGTCCGCGTGGTCGTCGTCGAGCACCGCGAACAGGCGGAAGTCGCGCATGACCTTCGGCGACAGGTACTGTGCGATGAAGCTCTCGTCCTTGAAGTTGCGCATCGCGAAATCGAAGGTCTCCAGCCAGTCGCTGCCGGCGATCTCGGGAAACCAGCGCCGGTCCTCGTCGTCGGGTGTCTCGCAGATGCGCCGGATGTCGCGCCACATCGCGAAGCCGAGCGCGTACGGATTGATGCCGCTGAACCAGCGGCTGTTGTAGGGCGGCTGGGCGACGACGTTGGTGTGCGACTGCAGGAACTCGAGCATGAAGCTGTCGGCGAGCAGGCCCTCGTCGTAGAGGTGGTTGAGCAGGGTGTAGTGCCAGAACGTGGCCCAGCCCTCGTTCATGACCTGGGTCTGGCGTTGCGGGAAGAAGTACTGCGCGATCTTGCGCACGATGCGCACCACTTCACGCTGCCAGGGCTCGAGCAGGGGGGCGTTCTTCTCGATGAAATACAGCAGGTTCTCTTCCGGCTCGGGCGGGAAGCGCTGCTCGGCCCGGTTGCCGGCGCGGACGTCGTGCGCGGGCAGCGTGCGCCACAGGTCATTGACCTGGCCCTGCAGGTATTCCGCGCGTTCCTGCTGGCGCAGCTTCTCCTTGGCGAGCGAGAGCCGGGGCGGACGCTTGTACCGGTCGACGCCGAGGTTCATCAGTGCGTGGCAGGAGTCGAGCAGCAGCTCGACCTCTTCCTCGCCGTGGCGCTCCTCGCACTCGGTGATGTAGTTCCGCGCGAAAATGAGGTAGTCGATGATCGCGTCGGCGTTGGTCCAGGTGCGGAACAGGTAGTTGCCCTTGAAAAAGCTGTTGTGACCGTAGGCGGCGTGGGCAATCACCAGGCCCTGCATGGTCAGCGTGTTCTCCTCCATCAGGTAGGCGATGCAGGGGTTGGAGTTGATAACGATCTCGTAGGCCAGCCCCATCTGGCCGCGCTTATAGCCTTTCTCGGTGGCGAGGAAGTGCTTGCCGAAGGACCAATGGTGGTAATTGACTGGCATGCCGACCGAAGCGTAGGCATCCATCATCTGCTCGGCGGTGATGATCTCGACCTGTACCGGGTAGATGTCGAGCTTGTACAGCGCGGCGACGCGGGCGATTTCCTGGTTGTAGCGCTCGATTGCCTCCGCGGTCCATTCGGACCCGGCGGGCAGGGGCGCCTTGCCGGCGCGACGGCGGGAGCGGGCGGGCGTGGTGTTCATGCAATCGTCTTCTTGAACAGTTCGCGGAACACCGGATAGATGTCGGCCGGCGATTCGATGCGCTGCAGTGCGAAGTTGTCGTGTGCGGCTTCGAGCTTGGTGTACTCGCGCCACAGGTTCTGCGGCTCGCTGGCGGTGATCTCGACGTAGGCGAAGTACTGGCACCACGGCAGGATCTCGTTGCCGAGCAGCTTGCCGCACACCGGCGAATCGTTGTCCCAGTTGTCGCCGTCGGAGGCCTGTGCACCATAGACGTTCCATTGCCCGTTGGCGTAGCGCTCATGGAGGATGTCGCGCATCAGCACAAGTGCGCTCGACACCACGGTGCCACCGGATTCCCGCGAGTGGAAAAATTCGTCCTCGTCGACTTCCTTGGCTACCGTGTGATGGCGGATGAAGACAACCTCGATGTGCTCGTAGCTGCGGGTCAGGAACAGGTACAGCAGCATGAAAAAGCGCTTGGCCATGGACTTGCGTTCCTCGTCCATCGAGCCGGAGACGTCCATCACACAGAACATCACGGCCTGCGTGGTCGGGCGCGGTACCTTGATGCGATTGTTGTAGCGCAGGTCGAAGCTGTCGATGAAGGGGATGCGATCGACCCTGGCGCGCAGGGTGGCGAGTTCTTCGCGCAACGCCCGCATCCGCTCCTCGTGCTCTGCGCTGTCCTCGCCGCAACGCGCCACCGCCTCGTCGAGCTCGCGCTGAATCTCGCGGATGCGCGAGGCGTAGGGCGAGCCGAGCGCCAGCCGGCGTCCGAGCGCACCGCGCATCGAGCGGATGATGTTGATGTTCGCGGGCGTGCCGTCCGACTTGAAGCCGGCGCGCTGAGTCTTGTAGTCGGTGACCCGGGCGAGCTGGGTGCGGATCATGCGGGGGAGTTCGAGGTCCTCGAAGAACAGGTCGAGGAATTCCTCACGCGAGAGCTGGAAGGCGAAGTCGTCCTCGTGCTCGCCCTCGTTGCTCGCCTTGCCATTGCCGCTGCCCGCGCCACCGCCGCCGAGCGGGCGCTTTATGTGGTCGCCCGTGGTGAACTGGTCGTTGCCCGGGAAGACCTGTTCCCAGACGCCGCCCTTGCCGTGCTGCAGCGAGGGTTCGGCGAGGTCGCGCGCAGGGATGGTGATCTCTTCACCGTTGTCCAGGTCGCGGATCGAGCGCCCGTGGATGGCCTCCGACACCGCCTTGCGGATTTGCTGCTTGAAACGGCGCATGAAGCGCTGGCGGTTCACCGCGCTCTTGTTCTTGCTGTCGAAGCGCCGATCGATGATGCGGACCATGTTTCCTCCCGGTGTCCGCCGTGCCGTGCGCAGGGCGCCAGGCCCCGCGCACGGCCGGATGGCGGCTCGCGAATCAGGACGCCTTGCGCACGCGCAGATACCACTCGCACAGCAGGCGCACCTGCTTCTCGGTGTAGCCCTTGTCGATCATGCGATCGACGAAGTCCTGGTGCTTCTTCTGCTCGTCGGCGCTGGCCTTGGCGTTGAAGCTGATCACCGGCAGCAGGTCTTCGGTGTTGGAGAACATCTTCTTCTCGATCACCGCGCGCAGCTTCTCGTAGGAGGTCCAGCTCGGGTTGCGGCCCTCGTGCCTGGCACGGGCGCGCAGCACGAAGTTGACCACCTCGTTGCGGAAGTCCTTCGGGTTGCTGATGCCGGCGGGCTTCTCGATCTTCTCCAGTTCCTCGTTGAGGGCGGCACGGTCGAGGATCTCGCCGGTATTGGGATCGCGGAATTCCTGGTCCTGGATCCAGAAGTCGGCATAGATCACGTAGCGATCGAAGATGTTCTGCCCGTACTCGGAGTAGCTCTCGAGATAGGCGGTCTGGATCTCCTTGCCGATGAACTCGGCGTAGCGCGGGGCGAGGTATTCCTTGATGAAGCCGAGGTAGCGCGCCTCGGTGTCGGGCGGATACTGCTCGGCCTCGATCTGCTGCTCAAGCACATACATGAGGTGCACCGGGTTGGCGGCGACCTCGCGGTGGTCGAAATTGAACACCTTCGACAGGGCCTTGAAGGCGAAGCGGGTGGACAGCCCGGTCATGCCCTCGTCGACGCCGGCGTAGTCACGATACTCCTGGTAGCTCTTGGCCTTGGGGTCGGTGTCCTTGAGGTTCTCGCCGTCATAGACGCGCATCTTGGAGAAGATGCTCGAGTTCTCGGGCTCCTTGAGCCGCGACAGCACCGCGAACTGCGCCATCATCTTCAGTGTGTCGGGGGCGCACGGCGAGTCGGCCAGCGAGCTGTGCACGAGCAGCTTCTCGTAGATGCGGATCTCGTCGGAGACGCGCAGGCAGTAGGGCACCTTGACCGTGTAGATGCGGTCGAGGAAGGCCTCGTTGTTCTTGTTGTTCTTGAAGGCGACCCACTCTGATTCGTTCGAGTGCGCCATCACGATGCCGTCGAACGGGATCGCGCCGAAGCCCTCGGTGCCCTTGTAATTGCCCTCCTGGGTCGCGGTCAGCAGCGGATGCAGGACCTTGATCGGCGCCTTGAACATCTCGACGAATTCGAGGAGGCCGCGGTTGGCCAGGCACAAGCCGCCCGAGTAGCTGTAGGCATCGGGGTCGTCCTGCGAGTACTGCTCGAGCTTGCGGATATCGATCTTGCCAACCAGCGACGAGATGTCCTGGTTGTTCTCATCGCCCGGCTCGGTCTTGGCGACGGCGGTCTGACGCAACACCGAGGGGCTGAGCTTGACCACGCGGAAGCGGGTGATGTCGCCGCCGAACTCGTGCAGGCGCTTGACCGCCCACGGACTCATGATGCTGTCGAGGTAGCGACGCGGAATACCGAAGTCGTCCTCGAGGATGCGTGCGTCCTCGGTGACGTCGAACAGCCCAAGCGGTGATTCGTGTACCGGCGAGCCCTTGATCGCGTAGAAGGGCAGCTTCTCGATCAGGCTCTTGAGTCTTTCGGCGAGTGAGGACTTGCCTCCGCCGACCGGGCCGAGCAGATAGAGGATCTGCTTCTTCTCCTCCAGGCCCTGGGCGGCATGGCGGAAGTAGGACACGATGTTCTCGATGACCTCTTCCATGCCGTAGAACTCGCGGAAGGCCGGATACAGCTTGAGGATCTTGTTGGAGAAGATGCGCGACAGGCGCGGCTCGAGCCGGGTGTCGACCAGTTCCGGCTCGCCGATCGCAGCCAGCATGCGCTCGGCCGCGGTCGCGTAGGCCATGCGGTCGGCGCGACAGAGTTCGAGGTAGTCCTGCAAGGACATCTCCTCCTCGCGGGCAGCCTCGAAGCGCGCCTGGTAAGCATTGAAGATGGACATGGTCGTCTCCTCGTCGAGCGATGCGCGGCGGCAAATCGTGCAGCGGCAAATTGAAGCGGGATCGCGTCGTGCGCCTTTCGGCGTTGTCCGGTCAATCGGTTCCATCAACACCGGATCTGTACGTCAGAACCCCTTGCAGAGCGTGAGTTCCACGACTGCAGGCGCATTTTTTGTGAGCGCTCGTGGTCTGCGTCACGCCCTGTGACGAGGCGTTTTCGGGCCACAGGACAAGCGCGATGCCTGTGCTAGAATGCCCGACTCAGTTAAATGTGCTCACGCTGGCAAAGTGCGCCCCCGGTCCTCGCGAGCGGGCGGCGGGGCTGCGGCGGCAGTATTCTTCAGACTTCTCAGGATCGACCCCATGGAGCAGAACCAGGTTTCCCCGAGCGCGCTCGAGCGCCGAATCGACATCGCCGTTGCGCTGGCAGACATCGAGAAGGAGGTTGATGCCCGCCTCAAGCGCATGGCACGCACGGTGAAGATGCCCGGTTTCCGCCCGGGCAAGGTGCCGATGAAGATCGTTGCCCAGACCCATGGCAGTCAGGCGCGCGGCGAGGCAGTCGGTGCTGCGGTCGAACGGGCCTTTGGTGAGAAGGTTCGCGCCGAGAGCTTGCGCGTGGCGGGTTATCCGAGCATCGAGCCGAAGGAAGCAGCGGCTGAAGACACGCTCGCGTTCACCGCGGTCTTCGAAGTCTATCCGGATGTCGTGGTTGGCGATGTGGCGGCTGCCAGGATCGAGCGCCCGGTGCTGACCGTCGGCGACGCCGAGGTCGACAAGACGATCGAGGTACTGCGCAAGCAGCGCACGACCTTCTCCGCTGCTGATCGCGCGGCCACCGAGGGCGACCGCGTAGTGATCGATTTCACCGGCCGCAAGGAGGGCGAGGTGTTCGACGGCGGCCAGGCGCAGGACTTCCCGTTCGTGGTCGGCGCTGGCTCCATGCTCAAGGACTTCGAGAATGCGGTCGTCGGCCTCAAGGTCGGCGAGCGCAAGACCTTCGACATGAGCTTCCCCGACGACTATCACGCCGCGCACCTGGCCGGTCAGCCGGTGCAGTTCGAGATCACCGTGAAGGCGGTCGAGGCGCCGGTGCTGCCCGAAGTCGATACCGACTTCGCCAAGTCGCTTGGCGTGGCCGACGGTGACGTGGCCAAGTTGCGCGAAGAGGTCAAGGGCAACCTCGAGCGCGAGGTCAAGCGCCGCATCCAGGCCCGCGTCAAGGAGCAGGTCATGAACGCACTGATCGAGATCACGCCGATCGAAGTGCCCAAGGCCCTGGTCCAGGCCGAGTCCAGCCAACTCGCCGACAACGCCCGCCGCGACCTCGAGATGCGCGGCCTCAAGACCAAGGACATTCCGGTCGATCCGTCGTGGTTCACCGAGCAGGCCGAGCGCCGCGTCAAGCTGGGCCTGATCATGGCTGAGCTGGTCAAGGTCAACGAACTGCACGCCAAGCCCGAGCAGATCCGTGCGCTGGTCGAGGAAATGGCACAAAGTTACGAAGATCCTTCGGAACTCGTGCGCTGGTATTACGCTCAACCCGAACGCCTGGCGCAGGCCGAAGCCGTCGTGATCGAAGACAACGTCGTCGAATGGGTCAGCGCCAAGGCCGACACGACCGACAAGGACGTGGCGTTCGACGAACTGATGGGCAATAACGCGGCCTGATACCGCAAAGGGTCTGACCAATGATGCAAGGAACACCCCAGCACAGCAGCGACTGGAACCCGGTCGGCCTCGGCCTGGTCCCGATGGTGGTCGAACAGAGTGGTCGCGGCGAACGCGCCTACGACATCTATTCGCGCCTTCTGAAGGAGCGGGTGGTGTTCCTCGTTGGCCCGGTCAATGATGTGACCGCCAACCTGATCGTCGCGCAGTTCCTGTTCCTCGAGTCCGAAAACCCGGACAAGGACATCTACTTCTACATCAACTCGCCTGGCGGTTCGGTCACTGCCGGCATGGCGATCTACGACACCATGCAGTTCATCAAGCCAAATGTCAGCACGCTGTGCATCGGCCAGGCGGCGAGCATGGGCGCCTTCCTGCTGGCGGCAGGCGAGAAGGGCAAGCGCTTCATTCTGCCCAACTCGCGTGTCATGATCCACCAGCCGCTCGGCGGCTTCCAGGGCCAGGCTTCGGACATCGAAATCCACGCCCGCGAAATCCTTTACCTGCGCTCGCGCCTCAACGACATGCTGTCCAAGCACACCGGGCAGCCCCTCGAGCGCATCGAGAAGGACACCGACCGCGACAACTTCATGTCTGCCGCGGCCGCGGTGGAGTACGGCCTGGTCGACAAGGTGCTCACCAGCCGCGACGACACCTGAATCAGGAGAACCCCCACATGACGGACAAGAAGGCTGGCGGCGAGAAGCTGCTGTACTGCTCCTTCTGCGGCAAGAGCCAGCACGAGGTGCGCAAGCTGATCGCCGGCCCTTCGGTCTTCATCTGCGACGAATGCATCGAGCTGTGTAACGACATCATCCGCGATGAGGTCGTCGGTGCGGATGACCCGGAAGGTATCAAGGGCACTCTGCCCACCCCGCACGAAATCTGTGACATCCTCGACCAGTATGTGATCGGGCAGTCATATGCCAAGCGCAGCCTCTCCGTCGCGGTGTACAACCACTACAAGCGCCTGCGTCACCTCGAGGCGCGGCAGGACGACGTCGAACTCGCCAAGAGCAACATCCTGCTGATCGGCCCCACCGGTTCAGGGAAGACCCTGCTCGCGCAGACACTGGCGCGCCTGCTCAACGTCCCCTTCGTGATGGCCGATGCCACCACGCTGACCGAGGCGGGTTACGTTGGCGAGGACGTCGAGAACATCATCCAGAAGCTGCTTCAGAAGTGCGACTACGATGTCGAAAAGGCCCAGCAGGGCATCATCTACATCGACGAGATCGACAAGATCTCGCGCAAGGCCGACAACCCCTCGATCACCCGCGACGTGTCGGGCGAGGGCGTTCAGCAGGCGCTGCTCAAGCTGGTGGAAGGTACGGTGGCCGCGATCCCGCCGCAGGGTGGGCGCAAGCATCCGAACCAGGATTTCATCCAGGTCGACACCACCAACGTGCTGTTCATCTGCGGCGGTGCCTTTGACGGCCTGGAAAAGGTCATCCGTAATCGCACGGAGAAGGTCGGCATCGGCTTCGGTGCCGAGGTCAAGAGCAAGGAGAGCAAGAATCTCACCGATACTTTCCGCCGGGTCGAACCTGAGGACCTTATCAAGTTCGGTCTCATCCCCGAACTGATCGGTCGCCTGCCTGTGGTTGCCACGCTGCAGGAACTCGACGAGGCCGCGCTGATCCAGATCCTCATCGAACCGAAGAACGCCCTGGTCAAGCAGTACGAGAAACTGTTCTCGATGGAAGGGGTCGACCTCGAAATCCGTCCGAACGCGCTGCATGCGGTGGCACGCAAGGCGATAAAGCGCAAAACCGGCGCGCGCGGCCTGCGCTCCATCCTCGAGGCGGCGCTGCTCGACATCATGTACGACCTGCCCACGCTCGATAACGTGGCCAAGGTGGTCGTGGATGAGTCGACCATCGAGGAAGGCGGCAAGCCGCTGCTCATATACGCCGAGCAGCAAAAGGTGTCGGGCGCCAACTAGACGGACTGCTGTGCCTGCCAGGCCGGCACAGCATGGCCCGCCGCTTGAATTTCCAGGTCACGCCCACACATGGGTGTGACCTTTTGCTTGAGGAATCCTAGAAAATGCCGGGTCCTGCTGACCTCCCCAACGAAGCGATGGAATTGCCGCTGTTGCCGCTGCGCGACGTGGTGGTTTTTCCGCACATGGTGATTCCACTCTTCGTCGGTCGCCCGAAGAGCATCAAGGCGCTCGAAAGCGCCATGGAAGACGGCAAGAGCATCCTGCTCGTTGCCCAGAAGTCGGCCGCCAAGGATGAACCTGCGGTCGAGGATTTGTACGCGATCGGTTGCATCGCCAACATCCTGCAGATGCTCAAGCTGCCCGACGGTACGATCAAGGTGCTGGTCGAGGGCGTGCAGCGTGCATGCATCGATCACATCGAGGACAAGCGCAATCTGTTCGTCGCGAGTGTGCGTCCGGTGCCGGTCACCGAGGCGCCGACCCATGAGCTCGAGGCGATGCGGCGAGCGATCATCGCCCAGTTCGACCAGTACGTTAAGCTGAACAAGAAGATCCCGCCGGAGATCCTCAGTTCGCTGGCGGGCATCGAGGAGGCCGGTCGCCTTGCCGACACGATCGCCGCCCACCTGCCGCTCAAGCTCGAACAGAAGCAGGAGGTGCTGGAGATGTTCGGCGCCGGCGAGCGCCTCGAGAAGCTGCTTGCCCAGCTTGAAGGCGAACTCGACATCCTGCAGGTCGAGAAGCGCATCCGCGGCCGCGTCAAGCGCCAGATGGAGAAGAGCCAGCGCGAGTACTACCTCAACGAGCAGGTAAAGGCGATCCAGAAGGAGCTCGGTGAGGGCGAGGAGGGCGCCGATCTCGAGGAGATGGACAAGAAGATCAAGGCCGCCGGCATGCCCAAGGAAGCCCTGGCGAAGGCCGAGGCCGAGTTCAAGAAGCTGCGTCTGATGTCGCCGATGTCGGCCGAAGCCACCGTGGTGCGCAACTACATCGACACCCTGATCGGCCTGCCGTGGAAGAAGAAGTCGCGCGTGAGCAAGGATCTGGGCGAAGCCGAGAAGGTCCTAGACAAGGACCACTACGGTCTCGAGCGCGTCAAGGAACGCATCCTCGAATACCTTGCCGTGCAGCAACGTGTGGACAAGGTCAAGGCGCCGATCCTGTGCCTCGTCGGCCCCCCGGGCGTGGGCAAGACCTCGCTCGGCCAGTCGATCGCCAAGGCCACCAACCGCAAGTTCATCCGCATGGCGCTCGGTGGGGTGCGTGACGAAGCCGAGATCCGCGGTCACCGCCGTACCTACATCGGCTCGATGCCGGGCAAGATCCTGCAGAACATGACCAAGGCGGGGATCAAGAACCCGCTGTTCCTGCTCGACGAGGTCGACAAGCTCGGCATGGACTTCCGTGGCGACCCCTCATCGGCGCTGCTCGAGGTGCTCGACCCCGAGCAGAACCACACCTTCCAGGACCACTACATCGAGGTCGACTTCGACCTCTCCGACGTGATGTTCGTCGCTACTGCGAACACGCTTAACATCCCGGCGGCGCTGCTCGACCGTATGGAGGTCATCCGTCTCTCCGGTTACACCGAGGACGAGAAGGTCAACATCGCGCAACGTTATCTGCTTCCCAAGCAGATCAAGAACAACGGCCTCAAGCGCGAGGAGCTGTCGGTCACCGAAGAGGCGCTGCGCGACATCGTGCGCTACTTCACCCGCGAAGCGGGTGTGCGCAGCCTCGAACGCGAGATCTCCAAGATCTGCCGCAAGGTGGTCAAGCAGCTCGTGATCAAGAGCCGCAACAGCAAGGTGATCGTCAACGCCAGGAACCTCGACAAGTTCCTCGGCGTGCGCAAGTACAGCTTCGGCATGGCCGAGAAGGAAAACCAGACCGGCCAGGTCACCGGACTGGCGTGGACCGAGGTCGGTGGCGAGCTGCTGACCGTGGAGGCGGTGCAACTGCCCGGCAAGGGCAAGATCGTCACCACCGGCAAGCTTGGCGAGGTGATGCAGGAGTCGATCCAGGCGGCGTTGTCGGTAGTGCGCCGGCGCGCGCGCTCGCTCGGCATCGACCCCGACTTCTACCAGAAGAGCGATCTCCACATCCACCTGCCCGAGGGCGCGATCCCCAAGGATGGTCCATCGGCCGGCATCGCCATCGCCACCGCGCTGGTGTCGGTGCTGACCGGTATCCCGGTGCGCTGTGACGTCGCGATGACCGGTGAGATCACGCTGCGTGGCGAGGTCCTTGCGATCGGCGGCCTCAAGGAGAAACTGCTCGCGGCGGTGCGTGGTGGCATTCGCACGGCGCTGATTCCCGAGGAGAACGTCAAGGACCTGGCCGAGATCCCGGAGAACATCAAGAATGTAATCGAGATCGTGCCGGTGAAGTGGATCGATCGGGTGCTCGAACTTGCGCTCGAGCGCAATCCCGAGCCCTTGCCCGACGAGGCGGTTGCGACCACCGCCGCTGCGCCGGTGGCCGAGGAAGGCGAGGGCGACAAGTCCACGCTGCGCCCGCACTGAGTTCGCCCCGGCAGATCTGGGTCGAAGCCGGGGAGTTTGACTGCCATCGCGAAAGCCGCGTCACACGAGGGTGTGGCGCGGCTTTCGCATTTTGCGATCCATGATGACCGCAGGTCGTCTGGCGTCCGCCTGCTTACCGGGTTGTCACGCTCATTGCGCGCGCGCGCTCGGCGACCGGCAGGCCCCAGGTGGATGCGACGAGCTCCATCGAGCGCAGCCGCGCCGCGTGGTCGAAGATCTGTGCGGTGAGGATCAATTCGTCGGCGCCGGTGCGCTCGAGCAGCGTTTCGAGGTCACGGCGCACCGTGTCGGGTGCGCCCACGGCCGAGCAGGCGAGCGACTGCTGGGCAAAGGCGAGCTCGGCCGGCGACCATTCGGCCTCGACGAAGGCCTCCGGTGGTGGCAGCTGTCCGCGCACGCCGCGCGCCATCCCGGCAAAGCGCAGGCGCAACGAGCGCAGCAGGAAGTGCGCCTCGTCGTCGGTGGGCGCGGCGATGGCGTTGGCAGCCACCGTCACATGAGGCTTGTCGAGCTGGCTCGACGGCTGGAAGCGGCTGCGATAGAGCTCGACGGCCTCGAGCAGGAAGCGCGGCGCAAAGTGCGATGCAAACGCGAACGGCAGGCCGAGGTGGGCGGCGAGCTCGGCGCCGTAGAGGCTGGAGCCAAGCAGCCAGAGCGGCACCTCGAGTCCTTCGCCCGGCACGGCGCGCACCGCCTGGCCGGGGCGGGCCGGGCGGAAGTAGGCCTGCAACTCCAGCACGTCCTGCGGGAAGCTGTCGTCGCTGGCGGCGAGGTGGCGGCGCAGTGCACGCGCGGTGGTCTGGTCGGTGCCCGGTGCGCGCCCCAGCCCGAGGTCGATGCGCCCGGGGAACAAGGACTCGAGCGTACCGAACTGCTCGGCGATCACCAGCGGCGAATGGTTGGGCAGCATGATGCCGCCAGCGCCGACGCGGATGCGCCGCGTTGCGCCGGCGATGTGGGCGATCACGACCGCAGTGGCGGCGCTGGCGATTCCGGTCATGTTGTGGTGTTCAGCCAGCCAGTAGCGGGTGTAGCCGCAGCGATCGGCGAGCTGGGCCAGCTCGCGTGTGTTGCGCAGTGCGTCTGCCGCCGTGCTGCCAGCGGTGATCGGCGCGAGATCGAGAACGGAGAGCGGAACGGAGGAGGACATCGGCGTCGTCTGGGAAGCAGGGCCCTTCATTACGCCACAGGTGGCCGGTCCTGGCCAGGGTTGCAGCGGCGCCGTGCCAGCGCGCCGGGGTGGCAGGCCCGGGAAGCGGCGCGGGCCGGCTGCCCAACTTCTGCTCCGTTCGGGCAATTCGGCACGTCTGGTGAGCAGGCAAGCGTGCCTACGAACGCTGGGCGAGGCAGCCGACGTGATAGTCTCTGCGCCGACCGATTACGGGACGCAGTTCGTGGCCGCCGCGCACTATCATGGCTTACGCCAATTGAGGTGCCGCCTGTTTCTTGCCACCATTCGGCCCGCGTGGCGCAGTCGTTGACTTGCCTGCGCCCCTGAGAACACTGGCCGTGCCGTTACGAAGAAACCGTCGACAAAGAAACGAGGAGTTGTGGATGAAAAAATACGCTCTGCTGTGTGCCGTGCTTGCCCTCCAGGCGGGTGCCAGCTACGCCAAGGACTGGACCGAGATCCGCCTGGCCTCCGAAGGGGCCTACCCCCCCTTCAACGTCACCGCGGCCGACGGCAGCATGCGCGGTTTCGACATCGACATCGGCAATGCCCTGTGCGAAGAGCTCAAGGCCCGGTGTACCTGGGTGAAGCAGGAGTGGGACGGCATGATCCCGGCGCTGATGTCGCGCAAGTTCGACGCCATCGTCGCCTCGATGTCGATCACCGAAGAGCGCAAGGCCAAGGTCGACTTCACCGACAAGTACTACGCTTCGCCGCTGGCCCTGATCACCAAGAAGGGCTCGCCGCTGCAGCCCGATCTGGCCACGCTCAAGGGCAAGAAGGTTGGTGTGCAGCGCGGCACTGTGTCGGACAATTACGCGACCAGGTACTGGGACGGCAAGGGACCGGAGATCGTGCGCTACGCCAAGCAGGATGAGGCCTATCTCGACCTGCGCTCGGGGCGCATGGATGCCGCCTTCGCGGATTACCTCGAGGCTTATGGCGGGTTCCTGACCAAGCCGGAGGGCGAGGGTTACGATGTCGCCGGCGAGCGCCTGTTCGGCAAGACAGCGGAGGAGAAGGCGGTGATCGGGGAGGGCATCGGCATCGCCGTGCGCAAGCGCGACAAGGAGCTCACCGAGCAGCTCAACAAGGCGCTCGCGGCGATCCGTGCCAACGGCAAGTACGACGAGATCCAGAAGAAATACTTCCCGATGGATATCTACGGCAACTGACGGGCCTGCCGGAGGCGCCAGACCGCGCGGGCGGACGGCGCCTTTACGTTTTCCGGGCGCGCACCTCCCGGGTCAAGGGCGCGCAAAGCATATCGGGAGTCAGCGCGCCATGGATGCCCTGATCGAGTATTCCCCCAGCCTCATCGCGGGTGCCTGGGTCACCCTGCAGGTCGCGCTGCTGTCGGTACTGCTGGCGGTGGCGACCGGGCTGATCGGGGCTGCCTGCAAGCTTTCCGGTTTCCTGCCCCTGCGCCTGTGGACCATGCTCTACACCACCGTGATGCGCGGGGTGCCCGACCTGGTCATGATGCTGTTGGTGTTCTATGGCGGACAACTGCTGCTCAACCTCGTCATCGACCATTTCGGCTGGGATTTCATCGAGATCAATCCCTTCGCCGCTGGCGTGCTTACGATCGGCCTCATTTTCGGGGCCTACTTCACCGAGACCTTCCGCGGCGCCTTTCTCGCTGTCTCGGCTGGCCAGATCGAGGCCGGGCGTGCCTATGGCATGACGGGGTGGCAGATCTTCCGCCGCATCCTGTTCCCGCAGATGCTGCGCTTCGCGCTGCCGGGCATCGGCAACAACTGGCTCGTGCTGCTCAAGAGCACCGCCATCGTGTCGATGATCGGCCTCTCCGACATGACCCGCATCGCCGATCAGGCCGGGCGCTCGACACACCAGCCCTTCACCTTCTATCTCGCGGTGTGCGTGCTCTATCTCGCGATGACCGCACTGTCGAGTTACGGTCTCGGCGTGCTGATGAAACGTTACAGCGTCGGCGTGCGCGAAACGCAGGTCTGAGGGCGGGAAACGGACATGGAACTCTTCGACGTTCAAGTCATCACCGGCAACCTGCCCGAGTTCTGGCGTGGGCTGTGGATGACGATCGAGCTCACCGGCTTCGCGCTGCTGTTCGGCTTCTTTACGGCGATCCCGCTCGCGGTGTTGCGGCTGTCAACGAACCGCTTCGTGTCGACGCCGGTCGCGGCCTATACCTACTTTTTTCGCGGCACGCCGATGCTGGTGCAGTTGCTGCTGATCTACTACGGCGCCTCGCAGTGGGAGTGGATGCGCGCGGCCTGGGAGGCGGGGCATCCGCTATGGGTCCTGTTCCGTGAGCCCTATTTCTGCGCGCTGCTGGCCTTTGGCCTCAACACCTGTGCCTACACCGTCGAGATCCTCGCCGGCAGCATGCGCAACACCTCGCACGGCGAGCTCGAGGCCGCGCGCGCGATGGGCATGAGCCGCATGAAGGCGCTGCAGCGCATCGTGATCCCGTCGGCGCTGCGGCGCATGATTCCGTCATACAGCAACGAGGTCATCCTCATGCTGCAAGGGTCGGCCATCGCCAGCGCGGTGACCCTCGTCGATCTGACCGGAGCCGCGCGCAACGTTTATTCCCGCCATTTCGCGCCCTTCGAGGCCTTCGTCTTCGTCGGCCTGCTCTACCTCGCGCTGACTTTCGCGCTCGTGGGCCTGTTCAAGCTCGCCGAGCGGCGCTGGCTCGCGCATCTTGCGCCGCGCAAGGCCAGCCAGGGCACGCAAGCATGATCGAACCCGCCGTGGTCGATGTGCCGGCGCGCAGCCTGCTACCTCACACGCAGTGCCCGAGGCCGTCACGAACGCCGCAATGCAAGAGAACAACATGAACGAAAAGGCCACTGTCGAGCAGGTCCGCGTCGAGGACCTGCACAAATCCTATGGCGATCACAAGGTGCTCAAGGGTGTTTCGCTGACGGCGAACGCAGGCGATGTGATCAGCATCATCGGCTCCTCGGGCTCGGGCAAGAGCACCTGGTTGCGTTGCATCAACTTCCTCGAATGTCCGACTGCGGGCCGCATCCTGGTTGGTGGCAAGGAGGTGGAGCTGGTGCGCAACCGCAAGGGTGACCTGATCGTCAAGGACGCCCGCCAGTTGCAGCAGATCCGCACTCGTCTGTCGATGGTGTTCCAGCATTTCAACTTGTGGAGCCACATGACGGTGCTGGAGAACGTCATCGAGGCGCCGGTGCATGTGCTGGGACTGCCGAAGGTCGAGGCGCTCGAGCGTGCCGAACGCTACCTCGAGCGGGTTGGGGTGTGGAAGCTGCGCGACAGCTATCCGGCGCATATGTCGGGGGGGCAGCAGCAGCGCGTGGCGATCGCGCGCGCGCTGGCGATGGAGCCCTCGGTGCTGCTGTTCGACGAGCCGACTTCGGCGCTTGACCCGGAACTCGTCGGCGAGGTGCTCAAGGTGATGCGCTCGCTGGCCGAGGAAGGGCGCACGATGATGGTGGTGACGCACGAGATGGGCTTCGCGCGTGAGGTGTCGAACCACGTGATCTTCGTCCACCAGGGCCGTGTGGAGGAGGAGGGCAATCCGCGGGAAGTCCTCGCGCGCCCGCACAGCGAACGCCTGCAACAATTCCTCTCCGGCAACCTGAAATAGCCGCTGACTTTGAACCCGCGCCCGCTCGCGGCGCACGGACGCTCAGCGGTAATGTCGGTGCATGCGCATCAGCGTGCTCTTGCCGAACAGGCTCTCGACCAGATCAACCGCCAGCTCGGCGGTCATGTTTCGGCTGTCCAGCGCAGGGTTGAGCTCGACGATGTCGAGTGAGGCCAGGCAGCCGGTGTCGGCGATCATTTCCATGCACAGCTCGGCCTCGCGATAGGTCGGTCCGCCGCGGACGGTGGTGCCGACGCCGGGCGCGATGGCCGGGTCGAGGAAATCGACGTCGAGGCTGACGTGCAGATGGGTATCGTCGTCCATCCCGGCGAGCGCCTGCTCCATGGTGGCGCGCATGCCGATCTCGTCGATGTAGCGCATGTCGAAGACCTCGACCTTCAGCTCGTGCAGGAAACGCTTCTCGCCTTCGTCGACGCTACGGATGCCGATCTGGCGGATCTGGTCGGGCGTGATCGCCGGCACTACGCCGCCGATCCCGGTCAACACCTCGGGGCCGTAGCCGCACAGGCAGGCGACCGGCATGCCGTGGATGTTGCCCGACGGCGTCATGGTCGCGGTGTTGAGGTCGGCGTGCGCATCGAACCACAACACACGCAGCTTGCGGCCGTGCTCGCGGCAGTGGCGGGCGACGGCACTGATCGAGCCGATGGCGAGGCAGTGGTCGCCGCCGAGCATGACCGGCACCCGGCCGTCAGCGAGTTCAGCATGCACAGCGTCATGTACTGCGCGGTTCCATTGGGCGACTTCGGCGAGGTGACGGAAGCCTTCAACCGCCGACAGCTCAGGGTTCGAGGGCCCGGACAGGTTGCCGCAGTCGCGCACGTCCGCACCGAAGGCGGCGATCGCGCGGCCGAGGCCGGCTACGCGCATCGCCTCCGGCCCCATGCTGGCCCCGCGCACTCCGGCGCCCACGTCGGTGGGCGCGCCGATAAGACTGACTTTGAGATTTTCCATGTGCAAAAGATTACCTCAGGCGCTGTTTGCGTGGCACCGCCGCGGAGCAGATCGCGGGAAATCGCACCAGGCGCTCACACCCGCAGCCGCCCGATCCGGGCAGGATTGACGGCGAGGCAGCGAAGCGGGATTCTTGCGCCTTTTTTGAGCGAGCTCGCGCCCGTCGCGCGCCAGACGATGGGGACGGGCGGATCGCTCGATCGACAAGCGGGGCGCATGCCCCTCGGGAGCATTCGTGATCGAGGTTCCTTTCTGCCCGCGGCTGTCGGGCGTGCTGGCATGAAGCGCGCGCAGGCAAACGGCCTGCTGCTGGGGGCCGCGCTGATCTGGGGCACCGCCTTCGTCGCCCAGCAGACCGGTATGCGCGACGTGGGGCCGTTCACCTTCACCGGCTCGCGCTTCCTGTTCGGCGCCGTGATGGTGGCGCCACTCGCGTTCTGGGAGTTGCGCCGCCTCGGGCGACGCGGCGTCTTCCTGGACCTTCGCGACCTGCTCGCCGCGGCGGTGCTGGGTGGGGTGCTGTTCCTTGGGGCGGCGCTGCAACAGATCGGCATCATGAGTACGACCGTCAGCAACGCCGGTTTCCTGACCGCACTGTATGTGCCCTTGGTGCCGATTGCCGGTGCGCTGCTGCTGCGTGAGCGTTCGCATTGGTCGGTATGGCCGGCCAGCCTGGGGTGCCTCGGCGGCACCTACCTGCTTGGCGGTGGCAGCCTGTCGGCGCTGTCGGTGGGCGACCTGTGGGTGATCGCCAGCGCGCTGTTCTGGGCTGCGCACGTCATGCTGGTGGGCCGGGTGGCGGCGCGCAAGGGCGCGTCGGTCACGGTCGCACTGCTGCAGTTCGTGGTGGTCGGCGTGCTCGGGATGGGGGTCGGGCTTGCCGTGGAGGATGTCTCCATGGCCGCGTTCGAGCGCGCGCTGCCGTCGATCGCCTACGCGGGTGTCCTGTCGGTGGGGGTGGGCTTCACCCTGCAGGTGGTCGCGCAGCGCCACACCGCGGCGGCCGACGCCGCGATCCTGCTCAGTTGCGAGACCCTGTTCGCCGCACTCGCCGGGCGTCTCGTGCTCGGCGAGACGATGACGGCCGCGCAGATGACGGGCGGGAGCCTGATCTTCGCCTGCGTGCTCGCGGTGCAGATCCTGCCGCTGTGGCGGGCGCAGCGCAGGCTTTCCTCCGGCGCAGGCTGATTCAGTCGGCGCCGGCCGTGGGGGCCGGCAGGCGGCGCAGCCACACCGCCGTGGCGGCGGTGGCGAGCACGCAGGCGCCGACCAGCGCGGCGACGCCGGGCCAGCGCCAGGCGCTCCAGGTCGTGCCGGCGAGGCTGCCGAGCACGCTGGCGCCGAGGTAGTAGCTCGACAGGTACAGTGCGGATGCGAGCGCGCGCCGTTCCCCGGCACGGTGGCCCACCCAGCCGCTCGCCAGCGCATGGGCGGCGAAGAAACCGAAGGTGAACACGCCCACACCCGCAATCACCAGCCACAGCGCCTGCGCGAGGGTGAGCGCGAGGCCGGCGCCCATCACCGCGACCATCGGCCACAGCACCTTGCGCCGCCCGTGGCGCTCGGCCAGGTGCCCACTCAGCGCCGAGGCCCAGGTGCCGACCAGGTAGAGCAGGAAGATCGCGCCGATCGCGCTCTGACCGAGTTCGTAGGGCGCCTCCAGCAGGCGGAAGCCAAGGAAGTTGTACAGGCCGACGAAGCCGCCCATGGCGAGAAAGGCGACCAGGAACAGCGCGGGGAGGCCGGGGTCGCGGTAGATCGCCCGCGTGTCGGCGACGATGCGCGCAGGCGTCGCCGCGCGGGGGCGGAAGTTCCGCGAGGCCGGCAGGCGAAGCCAGAACACCACGGCCGAGACCAGCCCGAGCACGCCGATCACGCCGAGCGCGACCCGCCAGGATGTCCAGTCGGTGAAGAGCGCGGCGACGAAGCGCCCGCTCATGCCTCCGAGCGCATTGCCGGCGATGTACAGGCCCATCGCGCGCGCCTGTGCACCCGGAGCGGTCTCCTCGCCGATGTAGGCCATTGCGGCCGCGGGCAGGCCGGCCACGGCCGCGCCGAGCAGCGCGCGCAACACCAGCATCGACGGGAAGTCGGGTGCGAAGGCGGTGGCGAGGGCCAGCACAGCCGCGAGCGCCAGCGACACCTTCATCACCGAGTGGCGGCCGAGGCGGTCGGCGAGCACGCTGCCGGGGATCAGCATGAGCGCGAGCCCGGCGGTGCTCGCCGAGACGGTCAGGCTCGCGCTCGCCGCACCCACACCGAACTCGGCGGCGAGCAGCGGCAGCAGGGGCTGGGTGCTGTAGACCATCGCGAAGGTGGCGAAGCCACCGACGAACATCGCGAGATTGGCGCGTCGATAGCCGGGCGTGCCGGCCTCGAGCTGGGTGGACGAATCCGGGTTCGGGAGGACGGTCATGATGATGTGCGCTGCCGGAAACGGAGGCGGCCCGTGCGATGGGGTGGCGAGAATCTTAGGTTGGCAGCGAGACTAGCGTCCAATATATTTACAGCACCCGATTGATATACGGAATTGCATAATGGAGCTCAGGCATCTGCGTTATTTCGTCGCAGTCGCTGAGGAACTGCACTTCACGCGCGCCGCAGCGCGGCTGCATATCGGCCAGCCGCCGCTGTCGATGCAGATCCGCGACCTCGAACAGGAGATCGGCGTGCGCCTCTTGGAGCGCAGCCAGCGCCGAGTGGCGCTGACCGCTGCCGGCGAGCGCTTCCTCGGCCACGCCCGCCGCATCCTCGATGGCGTCGGTGAGGCGGTCGCCGACGCGCGGCGCGCGCAAGCGGGCGAGGTGGGTGAGTTGCGCATCGGCTTCACGTCCTCGTTACCCTTCACCGATCTGCTGCCGGATGTGCTCAACGCCTACCGCCGCCGCTTTCCGGCGGTGCGCTTGCAGTTGCAGGAAATGTTCACCTCCGCGCAGTTCTACGGCCTTGCACGTGGCGAACTCGACGTCGGTTTCGTGCGCCTGCAGGACGGGGCCCCGCCTGCGGGCATCGTGCTGCGCGAGATCGCGCGCAATCCACTGCGCCTGGTGGTTAACGTGGGGCATCGGCTGGCGAAGGCGGCACAGGTGTCTTTTGCGGATCTCGCCGACGAGGATTTCATCAGCTTTCCCGGCGACATCGGCACCGACCTGCCGGAGGTGCTGCGCGCCTTGTGCCGGAAGGCGGGTTTCGAGCCGCGCATCGTGCAGACGGCGCGCGAGGCGACCACCCAGATCGGCCTGGTCGCCGCCGGGCTGGGCGTGGCCCTGCTGCCGGCTCCGCTCGAGTCGGTGCGGATCGCGCGCGTGCGTTACCTGCCGCTGGCCGAACCGGAGGCGGAGTTCCGGCTCGCGGTGGCGAGCGCCGAGGGGCCGGGGGCGCCCGTGCGGGGCGGGTTCATGGAGGTGCTCGGTGCGATGGGCGGGCCCTAGCCGGAGGTGGCGAAGAAGCGCTGTCGGGTCTCGCCCGGCAACTCGACCCCGGTGTTGCGTGCGCGCTGCAGCAGCTCCCAGTAGTAGCGGTAGGACGCGCGGTCGTGCAGGCGTCCGTTGTGCTGGATCGGGCCCCAGGCGTTGTCCTGGGCGGCGATCAGGATCTCGCCGGCTTCCTCGACCTCGGTGAAGTCGGGCTGCATTGCGGCGATGATCGGCAGGATCTGGTTGGGGTGGATGCTCCACATGCGCAGGTAGCCCAACTCGCGGCGGGCACGCTCGGCATCGTGGCGGATTACCGAAACGTCCTGCAGCTCGGTGGTGACGTTGTGCGAGGGCACGACGCCGTTGGCAAGCGCGGCGGCGGCGATGTCGGCCTTGGCGCGCACGACCAGCGGATGCTCGAACTGGCCCGGGCTCTTCATCGCGCTGGCGGGGATGGCGCCGTGGTGGCCGGAGACGAAATCCATCAGCCCGAAGTCGAGCGACTCGACGCCCGCGAGCGCGGCGATCTCCCAAGCGTCGCGCAGGGCGCCGTGGGTTTCGATCAGCACGTGCACCGGCAGCGCGCGCTCCAGGTTGCAGGCGGCTTCGACGCGGCGCAGTTCGTTGATCTGTTCGGCTGCGTCGGCGGCGGCGCGCACCTTGGGGATGGTGATGAAGGCCAGTCGGTTGCCGGCACCGCCGACCAGGATCTCGAGGTCGCGCTGCCAGTGCGCGTGGGCGATGTCGTGGATGCGCGCGCCGACGCGGCCGAAGTGGTTCTCGGCGCCGTTGACGACCTCGACCACCATACGCGCATGCTCGGCCTCGGCCCCCGCGCGCGCGCCATCCTCGCAGTCGCAGGTGATGTCGAACACCGGGCCGAGCTCCTGCTGCAGCTTGAGCGCCTTGAGCATCAGCTTCTCGGCACCGGCATAGTGGTCGACGGCGGGGAGGGCGGGGAAGGGCTTCTCGCCTGCGAACAGGACTTCGGCAGGATGCAGGTGCATGTCGGACTCCTCGATGGCGGCGGTGAATGCCTCGGTCTGCCGCGCCTTGACTGGGTGCGTCGAAAGACGAAAAAGGGCGGGGCGGAAAACGGTGGGGCGGAAAAGAAAAAAGCCACGGGATTTTAACCCCGTGGCCTTCGGCGAAGGCGGCTCGTTGCCGCGCTTGCGCGGGTGTTACTTCAGCATGTCGGCGACGGCCGCGCGCTCGTCCTCGAGTTCCTTGAGCGTGATGTTGATCTTGCCGCGCGAATACTCGTCGACCTCAAGGCCCTGGATGATCTTGAACTGGCCGTTCTTGCACTCGCATGGGAAGCCGAACACGACGCCTTCGGGGATGCCGTAGGAGCCGTCGGAGGGCACACCCATCGTGACCCAGTCGTTCGAACCCAATACCCAGTCATGCACGTGGTCGATGGCGGCGTTGGCGGCGGAAGCAGCCGACGACAGGCCACGGGCCTCGATGATGGCAGCGCCGCGCTTGCCAACGGTGGGCAGGAACACGTCGTTGTTCCAGGCGTGGTCGTTCACCAGGGCCTTGACGCTGTCGCCGTTCGACTCGCAGAAGCGGTAGTCGGCGTACATCGTGGGCGAGTGGTTGCCCCACACGACCATCTTCTTCAGCGACGACACTTCACGGCCAGTCTTGGCGGCGAGCTGCGACAGGGCACGGTTGTGGTCCAGGCGCAGCATGCCGTGGTAGTTGTTCGGATTGGTGCGGCCGACCTTGATCGCGGCGGAGCGGGCGATGTAGGCGTTGGTGTTGCAGGGGTTGCCGACGACCAGCACGCGCACGTCTTCCTTGGCGTTCTCGGCGATGGCCTTGCCCTGGACGGTGAAGATGGCACCGTTGGCGGTCAGCAGGTCGGCACGCTCCATGCCGGGGCCGCGCGGACGGGCACCGACCAGCAGGCAGACGTCGGCGTCCTTGAAGGCGACATTGGGGTCGTCGGTGGCGACCATGCCGGCGAGCAGCGGGAAGGCGCAGTCTTCCAGTTCCATCATGACGCCCTTGACCGCCTTCTGCGCCTGGGGCAGATCGAGCAGTTGCAGGATGACGGGCTGGTCCTTGCCCAGCATTTCACCACTGGCGATGCGGAACAGCAGGCTGTAGCCGATCTGGCCGGCGGCGCCGGTGACAGCAACGCGCATGGGGGCTTTGCTCATGTGTTTACTCCCTCGAATGTGACGGTCGTTTAACGTGCTGGAAACCTGCCCCGCACCGTCCGGTGCGTTCCATCGAGCGGCTCGCTGGCCGGCTCGGCATGAAACGTACCAAGGCGCTCGATCCCGCATGCGCGTGGACCTGCTTGGGCGCGGGCATATTAGCGGCAGGTGAGGTGCCTGTCAATTGCCATCATATGTCTTATATAAGACAGAAGACTAAAGATAGACGTTTATAAAAATTTATGCTCAAATACGCGCATGTCGCAGGAGTCGCCTACCTTCAGTCCGCTCTACCGCCAGATCAAGGCCTTGATTCTTCAGGCGCTTGAGGCGGGTGAGTGGCGTCCGGGGCAGGCTATCCCGAGCGAGCAGGAACTCGCCGCGCGCTTCAATGTGTCGCAAGGCACGGTTCGCAAGGCCATCGACGAAATGGCTGCTGACAACCTGCTCGTCCGCAAACAGGGCAAGGGTACCTTCGTGGCTTCCCACAACGACCCGCGTGCGCTGTTCCGCTTTCTTCGGCTGGTACCGGTCGATGGTGATCTCTCGCCGCCGCAGAGCTTGCCGCTTGACTGCTGGCGTGCCAAGGCTGGCCAGGAGGCCTCGCGCATGCTTGCGATCGAGCCCGGTGCGCCCATCATCATCGTCAGGCGGTTGTTGAAGTTCGCCAACAAGCCAGTGGTGATCGACGAGATCTACCTTCCCGGCGAAGTGTTTCAGGGACTCAGCAGCGAGACGTTGCAGGGCTGGAACGGTTCGCTCTACAGTTTGTTCGAGAGTCGCTTTGGCGTGCGCATGATCCGCGCGCAGGAGCGCATCCGCGCGGTCGCAGCCGATCGCGGTGCTGGCGAGGCGCTGGGCGTGCATGAAGGCACTCCGTTGCTGTCGGTCGAGCGGGTGACCTACACCTACGGCGACAAGCCGGTCGAATGGCGGCGGGGCCTGTATTCCACCGCAGAACATTTTTATCTGAATGAGCTGAATTAGGGGCGCTGTTCGTGGGCCGCAGGCCGGGTGCGGCGCTATAATTATGTCTTTTCCGGAGTCCGCGACGGGGGTCGTCGCACATGCAGAGGGGAGTCTTCATGTCAGAAGTGACAGTGCGCAAGCAAAGGCCGAAGCACCTGGCCATCAATCAGATCCGGTTGCCGTTGCCGGGCATCGTATCGATTCTTCACCGGGTCAGCGGCGCAGGCTTGTTCTTGCTGCTGCCGTTCCTGCTGTATCTGCTCGATCGTAGCCTGGGGTCTCCGGAAACCTTCGAAACCTTCGCGGCGGTGGTCGATAACTGGTTCATCAAGCTGGTCCTGTTCGGCCTTCTGTGGGCTTATCTGCACCACTTCTGCGCCGGCATCCGCTTTCTGATGCTTGACATGCACAAGGGCGTCGATCTCGAACCGGCCCGCAAGTCTTCCAAAATCGTTCTCGTCGTGAGCATCACGCTCACCTTGATCATCGGGGTGGTCCTATGGTGAAACAGCGTATTGTCGTCGGCGCGCACTATGGTCTGAAGGACTGGATAGCGCAGCGCGCCACCGCCGTCTACATGGCGGCCTACACGATCATCTTTGCGCTCTGCGCGTTCAGCCTGCGTGAACTCAACTACCAGGAGTGGTCGAGCCTCTTCTCGCACGGCCTGTTCCGCTTCCTCAGCTTCCTGTTCTTCCTGTCGCTGTTCTACCACGCCTGGATCGGTATCCGCGACATCTGGATGGACTACATCAAGCCGACCGGTGTGCGCCTGGCGCTGCACCTGGTCACCCTCTTCCTGCTCGTCGGCTACGCCGGCTGGGCAGCCCAGATCCTGTGGAGGCTCTAAGCGTGAACGTCGCGAAGCGTACCTTTGATGCGGTCATCGTGGGCGCCGGCGGTGCCGGCCTGCGCGCGGCCCTGCAACTCTCCGAAGCCGGCCTCAAGACCGCCGTGCTGACCAAGGTTTTCCCGACCCGCTCACATACCGTGGCGGCGCAGGGCGGTGTGGCGGCCTCGCTCGGCAACTCGACCGAGGACAACTGGCACTGGCACATGTACGACACCGTCAAGGGGTCGGACTGGCTGGGCGACCAGGATGCGATCGAGTTCATGTGCAAGAAGGCGAACGAAGTCGTCATCGAGCTCGAGCACTATGGCATGCCGTTCGACCGCACCGACAACGGCAAGATCTACCAGCGCCCGTTCGGCGGCCACTCGATGAACTATGGCCAGGCGCCGGTGATGCGCTCCTGTGCCGCCGCCGACCGTACCGGCCACGCGATGCTGCATGCGCTGTATCAGCGCAACGTGCGCGCGAACACTCAGTTCTTCGTCGAGTGGATGGCGCTCGACCTGATCCGTGATGGCGACGGCGACGTGCTTGGCGTGACCGCGATGGAAATGGAGACCGGCGAGGTCTCGATCTTCCACGCCAAGGCGACCATCTTCGCCACTGGCGGAGCCGGTCGGATCTATTACTCTTCGACCAACGCCTTCATCAACACTGGCGATGGCGTGGGCATGGCGGCCCGTGCAGGCATTCCGCTCGAAGACATGGAGTTCTGGCAGTTCCACCCGACCGGGGTTGCCGGCGCTGGCGTGCTGATCACGGAAGGCGTGCGCGGCGAAGGTGGCATCCTGCGCAACGCCGGTGGCGAGCGCTTCATGGAACGTTACGCACCCAACCTCAAGGACCTCGCCTCGCGCGACATCGTGTCACGCGCGATGACGACCGAGATCAACGAAGGTCGCGGTTGCGGTCCCGACAAGGATCACGTGCTGCTCGACATCACGCACCTGTCGCCCGAAACGATCATGAAGCGCTTGCCGGGCATCCGCGAGATCGCGATCCAGTTCGCCGGTGTCGATCCGATCAAGGCGCCGATTCCGGTGGTGCCGACCTGCCACTATCAGATGGGCGGTATTCCGACCAACTACAAGGGGCAGGTGGTGGTGCCGAAGGAGGGCAATTCGAACAGCCCGGTCGCCGGTTTCTACGCCGCGGGCGAATGCGCCTGCGCGTCGGTGCACGGTGCCAACCGCCTCGGTACCAACTCGCTACTCGACCTGCTGGTGTTCGGCAAGTCGGCGGGCGAGACCGTGGTCGAGGACTTCCAGTCAGGCCAGCTCAAGCTCAAGCCGCTGCCGGCGGACGCCGCCGACGTGTCGCTCGCTCGTCTGGCGCGCCTGGACGGCCAGACGAACGGCGAAAGCGTTTTCGATGTGGGTCTCGAAATGCGCCGCACGATGCAGAAACATGCCGGCGTGTTCCGTTTTGACAGCCTGCTCAAGGAAGGCGTGCAGAAGATCGGCGAGGTTGCCGAACGTGCAACGCGCACGCAGATCGCGGACAAGTCGATGGTCTGGAACGTCGCCCGCATGGAGGCGCTCGAGCTCGACAACCTGATCGAGGTGGCGCGTGCGACCATGGTTTCGGCCGAGGCGCGCAAGGAGTCGCGCGGCGCGCACGTCCGTGACGACGCGCCCGATACCGCCGAGAACCCCAACGGGCGCGACGACCAGAACTGGCTCAAGCACACGCTGTGGTATTCCGAAGGTAACCGCCTCGATTACAAGCCGGTCAATCTCAAGCCGCTGTCCGACGACGTCGAGCCCATCAAGCTCGCCACGCGCTCCTACTGAACGCACGGGAGAAACATTCATGACCAAGCGTACCGTTCAATTCAAGATTTATCGCTACGATCCGGACCGGGACGAGGCGCCCTACATGCAGGATATCTCGGTCGAGCTCGAGGCCTCCGACAAGAAGCTGCTCGACGCGCTCATCCGCCTGCGTGCCAAGGACGACTCGATGTCATTCCGCCGTTCATGCCGTGAAGGCGTGTGCGGCTCGGATGCGATGAACATCAACGGCAAGAACGGCCTGGCCTGCCTGACCGACGTGGAGGGCCTGGAGGAGCCGATCACGCTACGCCCACTGCCCGGCCTGCCGGTGATCCGCGATCTGATCGTGGACATGACGCAGTTCTTCAAGCAGTACCACTCGATCAAGCCCTACCTCGTCAATAACGACACGCCGCCCGAGCGCGAGCGCCTGCAGACCCCGGAGGACCGCGAAGAGCTCAACGGTCTGTACGAGTGCATTCTTTGCGCGTGCTGCTCGACTGCGTGCCCGTCGTTCTGGTGGAACCCCGACAAGTTCGTCGGCCCGGCCGGTTTGCTGGCCGCCTACCGTTTCCTTGCCGACACCCGCGACCAGGACACCAGCGCCCGCCTCGACAACCTCGAGGATCCGTACCGACTGTTCCGTTGCCACTCCATCATGAACTGCGTCGATGTCTGTCCGAAGGGTCTTAATCCGACCCGCGCGATCGGCAAGATCAAGGACATGATGGTCCGGCGTGCGGTTTAAGCGCAGGCCGATCGCATGACTATCAACAGGGGGCGCGTGCGCTGGCAGTGCCGTCGGGCGTTGCTTGAGCTCGATCTGGTGTTAACGCGCTTTCTAGAGCGGCATTTCGATCGTCTCACCGACGATCAGGTGGCGGATCTGGACGACCTGCTGAGCTGCGACGACTACGATATCTGGGCGTGGGTCAATGGCAGCAAGGCTTGTGAGAACGACCGCTGGAAGGAGATGATCGGACTGCTGCGCCAGGGGTGACGCGGCAGTACCGGTTCGCAATGACCAAAGGCAGTTAAACCGGCAAGTAGAAGGGACGATCTATGAGCACTGAACGCACTGCAAGCCTCACCGTCGACGGCAAGACCGTCGAATTCCCGGTCATGACCGGCACCCACGGGCAGGATGTCATCGATATCCGCACCCTGGGTGGCAAGACCGGCCTCTTCACCTACGACTCCGGCTTCCTGTCGACGGCCAGCTGCAAGTCGAAGATCACCTTCATCGACGGTGACAAGGGCGAACTGCTTTATCGCGGCTACCCAATCGAGCAACTCGCCGAGAACTGCAACTTCCTCGAGGTTGCCTATCTGCTCAAGAACGGCGAGTTGCCGAACGCCAGCGACAAGGCCAGCTTCGAGAACACCATCAAGAACCACACGATGGTGCACGATCAGATGACGAAGTTCTACTCGGGCTTCCGCCGTGACGCGCACCCGATGGCCGTCATGGTAGGCGTCGTCGGCGCCTTGTCGGCCTTCTACCACGACGCGATGGACTTCTCTGACGCCGAGCACCGCAACATCTCGATCAACCGTCTGATCGCCAAGCTGCCGACCATCGTTGCGATGGCCTACAAGTACAACAGCGGTCAGCCGTTCATGTACCCGCGCAACGACCTCGACTACACGGCGAACTTCATGCACATGATGTTCGGTACGCCGTGCGAGCGCTACGAGCCGAACCCGGTGCTGGTGCGCGCGCTCGACGTCATCTTCACGCTGCACGCCGACCACGAGCAGAACGCCTCGACCTCGACCGTCCGTCTGGCCGGTTCCTCGGGTGCCAACCCGTTCGCCTGCATCTCGGCCGGTATCGCCTGCCTGTGGGGCCCGGCGCACGGTGGCGCGAACGAAGCCTGCCTTAACATGCTCGAAGAGATAGGCGACGTGTCGCGCGTCGGCGAGTACATCAAGCGCGCCAAGGACAAGAACGACAGCTTCAAGCTGATGGGCTTCGGTCACCGTGTTTACAAGAACTTCGACCCGCGCGCGAAGCTGATGGGCAAGGTCTGCGCTGACGTTCTGGGCGAACTCGGCCTCGAGAACGACCGCCTCTTCAAGCTTGCCAAGGAGCTCGAGAAGATCGCCCTGGAAGATCCGTACTTCGTCGAGAAGAAGCTCTACCCGAACGTCGACTTCTACTCGGGCATCGTGCAGAAGGCGCTCGGCATCCCGACCTCGATGTTCACCTGCATCTTCGCGCTCGCACGCACCGTGGGCTGGATCACGCAGTGGGAAGAGATGATCACCGATCCCGAGTACAAGATCGGGCGTCCGCGCCAGCTCTACGTCGGCACGGCGCGCCGTGATGTCCCGGCGCTCGCGCAGCGTCCGTAAGAGACGATGAAGAGGGCAGGCAGGATCCGCCGAAGCTGACGGTGACGGGGTGGCTGCGCAGTCGTGGCCATCCCGTTTTTCCATCCGGCGGCGGGGGCTTGGTCGTCCCGGTAACCACAAGCAGGGTAACAGAACACCACAGGTGGCTTTCACATGATGAAGCAACTCGAACAGACTTCGCACTTGTTCGGCTCGAACGCGCCGTTCATCGAGGAACAGTACGAAAACTATCTGGCCGATCCGGCCTCCGTCACCGCCGAATGGCGTGAGTACTTCGACAAGTTGCAGGCGCAGGTCGGTGCCGCCGCACGCGATGTGCCCCACGGCCCGATCATCGCGGCCTTCGAGCAGATGGCCAAGCGCGGGCCGGTGCGCACCATCGTCACCGCGGGCGAAGACAAGCAGCAGGTGTCGGTGCTGCAACTGATCAACGCTTACCGCTTCCTTGGCAATCGTTGGGCCAACCTCGACCCGCTCAAGCGCACCGAGCGTCCGCAGATCGCTGAGCTTGAGCCGTCGTTCTACGGCTTCACCGAGGCGGATCTGTCCAAGGGCTTCAACGTCGGTTCCTTCCATGGCTTCACCACCGAGCGCGCGACCCTGCGCGAGATTCTCGAGGCCTTGCGTCAGACGTATTGTGGCTCGATCGGCTCGGAGTACATGTACATCTCCGACATCGCCCAAAAGCGCTGGATCCAGAGCCGGCTCGAGAGTTTGCGCGGCACGCCCAAGTTCTCCGTCGACGTCAAGAAGCGCATCCTAGAGCGCACCACCGCTGCCGAGACCCTTGAGCGCTACCTGCACACCCGCTACGTTGGCCAGAAGCGTTTCTCGCTCGAAGGCGGCGAGTCCGCGATCGTTGCGATGGACGAGGTCATTCGTGTCGGCGGCAGTCTCGGCGTGTCCGAGACCGTGATCGGCATGGCTCACCGGGGCCGCCTGAACGTGCTGGTGAATACCCTCGGCAAGTCGCCGTCGATGCTGTTCTCCGAGTTCGAGGGCAAGGCCGCAGCTGATCTCACCGCGGGTGACGTGAAGTACCACATGGGCTTCTCCAGCGACGTCATGACCCCGGGCGGTCCGATGCATCTGACGCTCGCCTTCAACCCCTCGCACCTCGAGATCATCAACCCGGTCGTCGAGGGCTCGGTGTACGCACGCCAGTTGCGTCGCGGGGATGCGGACAAGAAGCAGGTCCTCCCGGTGCTGATCCATGGCGACGCCGCGGTGGCTGGCCAGGGCGTCAACCAGGAGATGCTGAACTTCTCGCAGACGCGTGGCTACGGCACCGGCGGTACGGTGCATCTCGTCGTCAACAACCAGATCGGCTTCACCACCTCCGATCCGCGCGACTATCGCTCGTCCCTTTACTGCACCGACATCTTCAAGATGGTCGAGGCACCGATCTTCCACGTCAATGGCGACGACCCCGAGGCCGTGGCGCTGGTCACCGCGCTCGCGGTCGAATTCCGCCAGGAGTTCAAGAAGGACGTCGTGGTCGACATCATCTGCTTCCGCAAGCTCGGCCACAACGAGCAGGACGAGCCGATGGTGACCCAGCCGCTGATGTATCGCACCATCCAGAAGCACCCCGGCACACGCAAGCTTTACGCCGACCGCCTGGTCGCCGAGGGCACGCTCACGGCCGAGGAGCCTGATCAGATGATCGCCCAGTGCCGCGAGCACCTGGACAAGGGCGAGTTGCTCTACAACCCGGTGCTGTCCGGGCACAACCGGCAGTTTGCGGTCGACTGGTCGCCTTACCTCAAGCAGCCCTACACCGACGAGGGCAACACGGCGATCCCGGTGCAGGAGATCAAGCGCCTGGGCGAGCGTCTGAGCGCGGTGCCCGCGGGCTTCGCGCTGCACTCGCGCGTCAAGAAGATCATCGACGACCGCGCCGCGATGGCGCGCGGCGAAGCGCCGCTCGACTGGGGCATGGGCGAGAACCTTGCCTACGCCAGCCTCCTCGCGCAGGGTTATGGCGTACGTCTGTCGGGCGAGGACGTCGGTCGTGGCACCTTCTTCCACCGCCACGCTGTGCTGCACGACCAGAAGCGCGAGCGCTGGGACGAGGGGATCTACAAGGCGCTCGACCACATCCAGGATGGCCAGGCGCGCTTCCAGTGCTTCGACTCGGTGTTGTCCGAGGAGGGCGTGCTCGCGTTCGAGTATGGCTACGCGACCACCGAGCCGAATGAGCTCGTCGTCTGGGAAGCCCAGTTCGGCGACTTCGTGAACGGCGCCCAGGTCGTGCTCGACCAGTTCATCAGTTCGGGCGAAGCGAAGTGGGGGCGCCTGTGCGGCCTCACGCTGATGCTGCCGCACGGCTACGAGGGGCAGGGCCCGGAGCACTCGTCGGCGCGTATCGAGCGTTACATGAACAACGCCGCCGAGCACAACTGGCAGATCTGCGTGCCCACCACCCCGGCGCAGGTCTTCCATCTGCTGCGCCGGCAGATGATGCGCAAGGTGCGCAAGCCGCTGATCATCATCACGCCGAAGTCGCTGCTGCGTCACAAGGAGGCGATCTCGTCGATCGACGAACTCGCCAACGGCGGTTTCCAGACCGTGATCCCCGAGGTCGAGAAGCTCGACGCCAAGAAGGTCAAGCGCGTCGTGCTGTGCCAGGGCAAGATCTACTACGAACTGCTCGCCCATCGTCGCGACAACAAGATCACCGACACCGCGCTGGTCCGCATCGAGCAGCTCTATCCCTTCCCGGTCGATGCGTTCGCCAAGGCGATCGAGCAGTTCCCGAATGCGAAGGAGATCGTCTGGTGCCAGGAAGAGCCGCGTAACCAGGGTGCCTGGTACTGGCTCGCCTCGCGTCAGCACCTGGTCAACGTGCTCGGCACCAAGCGTCGTCTGCTGCTGGTCAGCCGTCCCGCTGCCGCATCGCCGGCGGTCGGCTACTACGCCAAGCACAACGCGCAGCAGAAGGCGGTCCTCGAAAACGCGTTCGGGCCCATCCAGGACACCACGCCGCAGTCCCCGAACTGAACAATATCCAGGGAGAGAAATTCATGCTGATCGAAGTCAAAGTACCGCAGCTGTCCGAGTCCGTTTCCGAGGCCACGCTGGTCACCTGGCACAAGAAGGAAGGTGACGCGGTCGCGCGCGACGAGAATCTGATCGACATCGAGACCGACAAGGTCGTGCTCGAGACCCCGGCGCCGGCAGAGGGCGTGCTGGTGAAGATCATCAAGCAGGGCGGTGACACCGTCACCTCCGGCGAGCTGATCGCCCAGATCGACACCGAAGCCAAGGCTGCCGCCGGTGCTGCTGCGCCCGCTGCGGCCGCGCCGGCAGCGGCGCCCGCCACGTCCGGCGCCGCGGGCGCAGCCAGTCCGGCTGCGCGCAAGATCCTCGACGAAAAAGGCATCGCCTCTGCCAGCGTCGCCGGCTCCGGTCGCGGCGGTCGCGTCACAAAGGAAGACGCCGTCGCCGCCCAGCCCAGGGCTGCAGCCGCCGCTGCCGCGCCGGCCGTGATCGCCGCTGTGGGCGACCGTCCGGAAGAGCGCGTGCCGATGACCCGTCTGCGCGCCCGCATCGCAGAGCGACTCCTGCAATCGAAGAACGAAAACGCCATCCTGACCACGTTCAACGAAGTGAACATGGCGCCGGTGATGGCCCTGCGCAAGCAGTACGGTGACAAGTTCGAGAAGGCGCACGGCGTGCGCCTGGGCTTCATGGGCTTCTTCGTCAAGGCCGCCGTGGCCGCGCTGAAGAAGTTCCCGATCCTCAACGCCTCGGTCGACGGCAACGACATCGTCTATCACGGCTACATCGACATCGGCATCGCGGTCGGTTCGCCGCGTGGCCTGGTGGTGCCGATCCTACGCAACGCCGAGTCCATGTCGATCGCCGAGATCGAACTCAAGATCGCCGAGTTCGGCGAGAAGGCCAAGGCCGGCAAGCTGTCGCTGGAAGACCTCTCCGGCGGCACCTTCTCGATCTCCAACGGTGGCGTGTTCGGCTCGATGATGTCGACCCCGATCATCAACCCGCCGCAGTCGGCCATCCTCGGTATCCACGCCACCAAGGATCGTGCCGTGGTCGAGAACGGTCAGGTCGTCGTGCGCCCGATCAACTACCTGGCGATGTCCTACGACCACCGCATCATCGACGGTCGTGAGGCGGTGCTGGGTCTGGTGACGATGAAGGAAGCGCTCGAGGATCCGGCTCGCCTGATCCTGGATGTGTGAAGTGAGTGAGGCGTAAGGCGTGAGGCGTGAGGTGCGGGTGTGAGCCCGTGCCTCGCGGCTCTGCCCCGCCGGCGCCCGCAGGGCGCATGTTCGCACCTTACTCCTGACACCCAACTCTTCACGGGAAAACCCATGTCCAAAGAATTCGACGTCCTCGTCATCGGCGGCGGCCCCGGCGGCTATGTCGCCGCGATCCGCGCCGCGCAGCTCGGCTTCAAGACCGCCTGTTGCGAATCCAATCCCTATGCCGACCCCAAGGGCGAGCCCCGCCTCGGCGGCACCTGCCTGAACGTCGGCTGCATCCCCTCCAAGGCGCTGCTGCACACCTCGCACCTGTTCGAGGAAGCCGGCCACGCCTTCGAAGGCCAGGGCATCAGCG
>Ga0209573_1000621_pt1 | contig 69627 bp, 56 predicted proteins | sample TNRBio252014_DNA_FD_185870 | JGI IMG/M metagenome (GOLD analysis project Ga0209573, IMG submission 185870) | Wastewater treatment Type I Accumulibacter community from EBPR Bioreactor in Madison, WI, USA - TNR Reactor_6/25/2014_ DNA (SPAdes)... | ecosystem: Engineered > Bioreactor > EBPR >...
CGTTTTGTGCGGTGGGCGGAGTAGGGGTTGTGTTCACAAACACCCATCGCACCGACTCCGCCGCGCAAAACGACCCTCTTCAATCGCGGCGTTCGGGATTATTTGCGCTCAGCGCTGCTCTCAACGCAACGGCTGAAGGCTCAACACCGCTGGCACCCGCGCTGGCAGGTTGAATGAAAACCTCGTGAAGCGGCCTTTTTCGATCTGCACGGCATCTTTTGGCAGTTTCACGGGCTTGCCATCGACCACGAGACTCGCGGTGTAGCTGCCGGGTTTCAGTTGGCGGAGTTCCGCGCTGATCTCGCGCGGTTCCTTGCCAAAATGGAACAGCTCAGCGGCAAACTTCGTCGTGCTGGCCTCGGTGACGAGTGCGGCGACGTCCTTCGGCGGTGTGAGCCAGCGTACGGCCATTTGCGGGAAGCGCGGGGCGTTCTTGTCGCCTGTGACCATGCGGTAGAGCAGTTCGTGCTTCGGTTGCGTCACGCCTTTGTAGGCGTCGAAGGCGTAGTCCTGCGCCAGGAATTGCACGAAACGCATGCATCGATCTGTCGAGCGCACTTCGCTGGTGAAGCCGGGGAAGTTCACACGCAGAGCGCCGAGACTCTCGCGCAACGCGGCCTCCAGCTCACGCTTGCCCGCCTCATCGGTGCGGATGACAAACTCGGAGCCTTCGAGCGCGATCAGTTCATCAAACTCGCTCGTGCCCGTGAGCGCCTTGAAGCGTGCGAGTGTCTTCACGAGGCCGCCTGTGTTGCTGTTCGCGTTTTGCCGCGGCGCGAGCTGCTCCGCGCACCAGGCTTCGGTGCCGGGCTTGAGTTCGCCCGACGGATTCTTCAAATGCCTGAGCCGGATCGCCGCCATGGAGCGCAACGGGGCCAGATATGAATCCTTGCCCGTCATCACATGTGCCAGCATCAGCGCGTCCGTCATCTCGGTGATGACGCTGGGCCAGAGGTAGTAGCTGTGCATGAATCCGCCGGGCTTGATCGGCTCCCACCAATTTCCCTCGGCACCAGCGGAGGCACCATCCGGCCAGCGGATGGACGCCGGGAGAATTCCTGCGGGTTTGCCATTCTCCGCACGCGCTGTGGCATCCACCCAGGTGTCCAGCCAGGTGCAAATCTGCGCACCGAGTTTTTCATCGCCCGTCTTCTGCCACGCGAGCAGCGCCGGATGCAGCGCGCCGATATCGGCGATCACATCCAGCGCACGATGGGGCTGCGGCGCGGTCTCCGTGGCGCTGAAGTAGAAGCTCTTGAACTGCACCTGCCCACGTTCGTTTTTGCCGGTCCAGACATCGCGCATGAAATCGCCCAGCTTGAGGCCCCACTTCGTCCACTTCTCATTCTCCGGCTCCAGCACCATCAGCGGCACCAGATTGTCCGTCGTGTCCTCGGCGGCGTGCTCCACATCGGTGACCGTCGTGTTGAAACCGCCCTTCAAATGCGGGCGCGTGACAGCCGAACGCGAAAACTTCAACTGCGCAGCCGTGATCTGCGGATCATCAAAACCCAGCAGCACCGCCGCCCACCAGCGCCACATTTCGCAGTCATCGCCCCAGCCGCCACCGAACTCGCCCGTGTCAGCCTTCTGCCGATGCGTGATCCACCAGCGGATGATCTCGCCCAGCCGCTCAAGTTGCTCGCGCTGCAACGTCGCCCACTCCGGCGCCCCCTTGACCTTCTCCGGCACCACACCCCATGGCAAAGCCTCGCCCAGATACATCCGCGCCACGGTGTTCTTCGGAAACGCCTCCTTCACCCGCTGAAACGACGCCACGGCCTCGTTCTTGAACCACTTCGAGTCCTTCGGATGCGTGCGCACCGTGCTGTTCTCGATCAACGTCCACGCCAGCATCCGCCCGCGATACAGCTCGCAGATCGGTCGCAGCGGCGAATCCTTCGCCACGCCGAAATCATAGTCACCAATCGCCCGATGCGGCTTCCCGCGCACGCTCGCACCGTAGAATTTGAGGCCGCTCTCGTTCCAGCGACGAGCGAAGTCTGCGAGTGATACCGCCTCCTTGCGCTGCGTGTCGTCCAGCGAAGGCAATGCTGCCATTTTCTCCAGCAGGGCCTGCCTCTCACGATCATTGTCTGTGTTTCCGGCCTGCTGAATGAGTTCCGGCAGTTCGGCATGAAGTGAGGCGGCGAAGAGCCATGCCAAGGAGAGTAACAGAGATCGGAGGTGCATCACCGGCCATCAACGCGCCGCACCTGGCTTTGTTTCTCACCGCAAATGCTCAGTGAACCATCCCGCAAACAAGTGCGCGTCCCAGATCATCGTGGGCCAGCCATGCTTCTGGCCGGGGCGGATGGTCAGGGCGACCTCATGGCCGAGTTCGGCGGCGCGTTGCTTGAAACGCGTGGATTGTTCCAGCGGCACCAGTGTGTCCGCATCGCCATGCGCGATGAGAACGGGTGGCAGGGCCTGGGTGATGTGAAATATCGGCGAGACATCACGTCCGATGATCTTCCACTCGTTCAAATCGGCCGCCTTCGGGCCAAAGGACTTGCGGAAGCTCTTTGGCGGCCCGCCATCGCCGAGATTCTCCGTCGAGGGTCCGAGGTTCAGCAGGTCCGTCACCGGATAAAACACCGTCGCCGCCTGCACGGCGCTGCTTTCACGATCCACGGGATCGGCGGCGTTTGGATCGCCCGGGCCGCCACGTGTGGCGAGCATCAGGCTCAGATGTCCGCCTGAACTGCCGCCGAAAACGCCGAGGCGATTTGGATCAATGCCGTATTCCTTCGCGTGATGCCGCACAAACCGCGCCGCACGATGCACATCCTCGACCGTCTCTTGAATCGTGGCCTCCGGCTGAGACAAATGATTGACCGCGATGATCGTGTGCCCCTGGCGCAGAAACGAGGAGGCCAGCCATGGCTGAAATTTCTTCGGGTCCGATTTCCACCGACCGCTGTTCATCACCAGGATGCCAATGCCGTTCGGATGCGCCGGTCGCACCACATTCAGCGTCAGATCATGCCCATTCCGATGGGTGTAAACGATGCCGGGTGTTTCCGTGAACGACGGATGGAAATACCACCAGCCAGCGCCAAACAGCACCGCCGCCAAAACGATGAGGGCGAGAAGGAGTCGAAAAACAAGGCGTGAGACTCGGCGAAGCAGGAGCATGCGAAATGATAAGCGAGAATGTTCGCGTTCCGCCACCCTGAAATCAAAGCCGTGTCAGTCGCATCTCCACGCGTCGGTTTTTGGCGCGGCCCTCCTCGTTGTCATTGGAGGCGATCGGCTGATCAGGGCCGTGGCCGATGACGGTGATGCGCGCAGCCTCAAGCCCCTGCTGCACCAGATAAGCCTTGCACGACAAGACGCGACGGAAGGAGAGATCACGGTTCAGCGCGGCACCGCCCTCGCTGGAGGTGTGGCCGGAGAGCAGGATCTCGGCTTTGACGTTCTCTTTGAGAAACGCGGCCACCTTGTCCAGTTCAGCACGACCCTCGGCGCGCAGTTCAGCGCGATTCACATCGAACTGGATGTTGTTGAGCGTGATGCTGTCTCCCTCGCGCATCTGTTTGCCGGTGAAGGTGGCGGCAGCGGAGCGCTTCAGCCGCAGTTCCACCGGCTCGCTGGTCTCATCGCCGATGACATCCAGCGTAGCCTGGGCGGCGGAATAACCCGGAGCCGATGCCTGGATCACCGCAAGCCCGGCAGGGACGCGAGCAAGCGTGAAGGCTCCCTCCCGATCAGCCTTCGTCTGCGCGAAGCCCGCGCATTCGACCAGCGCGCCGGGGATCGGAGCGCCGGTTTCATCATCCACCACACGCCCGGGAACGGTGCCGCGATAAAGAAAGTCCTTCACGTTCACCATCAGCTTGGCGAAATCGAGCGCGTAGCCGTCGCCCGCGCCAGTGGTGGGATCGTCGATGGAGATCGCCAGTGTGTCCCCCTTCAACTGCTCCAGCATCTCCTGGGTGAAACGAACGTAGATCACCTTGCCGATGGGGCCGGTTTGGTTCAGCGCATTGAGCGTCTTTTCCATTTCGGGAAAGCGCACGCCATTGAAGCTGACCTGAAACTTGCTTTGGAAGGTCGGCGACTGGAAATCATCCACAAACAGACAGAGCACCGCGTCGCGAATCTCGATGCCTTTGAGGCTGGTGAGCGGGATCTCCACCGGGCTTGTCTTCAGCGGGCGTATCTCGGCATTGAAATCAAAACTGTAACCGTCCTGGCCTGCGGGAATGTTTTGCCCGGTGAACTTGCTGCCCACCATGATGCGGTCCGTGGGCGCGACATCCCCCGCCGCAGGATCGAAGGGAAACGGATGCACGTTGGTGGAACGACCCGTGAAGGGGATGAAGTGCTCCTCAAAGCCGAAGCCGAGGTTGTCGATGTCCCCCACACGGATCACACGCTCTGCCTCGCGTGTGTCAGACAGGGTCACCTGCTGGGCGCTCCAGTCGCCGTCGGTGTCAGTGGTCCGCGCCTGGAGCGTGGTGAAAGCGAGAGCCATGCCGAGAATGGCAACGAGGGGATTTTTCAGAGTCATGATGCCTTGGGGTGGATCTTTGCCCAGACAACCACTCCCGTCGCTGCGTTGACTTTTCACCGCCAAACCTCATCCGCTTAGCGCACAAAGATGAACTGCTGCGTGTTGATCAGCGCGAAGACGAGGTCTTCAGGGCTGCTGAGGCCGGACTTTGCCCACGCGGCTTTTTCGGCCTCGGTCGGCAGACGTGAGAGCAGTGTCAGATAAATGGCGGCGAGCTGGTCATCGGGGTATTTGGCCGCTGAGAGGTTCAGCCGCAGTTGCGTGTGCGGTTTGAGGATGGCTTCAAACAATTCGCTGTTCATCAAGACGAGCGCCTGGGGCATGGAGGCGTCGTAGTTCGCGTTTTCGATGAGATCGCGGTCGCTCTGGCCGAATTCGCGCAGGTAGTGGCCGCGTGGCGCGGGAGATTCGAGTTCGGCGGCGCGGGGCCAGTCTTTGGCCTGGGCGCGGCGTGATTTGAGATAGGCATCGACATCCGTGATGTTGAGGCGTTTCGCCTCCTCACGGAAGACGACATCACGAGCGTCCTCGGCGGTTTTTTCCTCGCGTGGGATGGCCTGGTCGATGTCGTAGCCTGGCACCTCAATGTAAGCGCGGGTTTGCCCGGCTTTCTTGAGTTCTTCCATGCCGGGTTTGACGACAGGAATCGGCGGCGGCGCGGGTTTGCCGGTCTTTTTCGTGTAAAGCCGCGCCACGGCGGGCACGACGACGTGATCGTGGATGCCGGTGCGGGCGATGAACTCGACTGAGCGGATTTCGAGGTTCAGTTTTTCGATCTTTTCCTTGTCCTTGGCCTTCTGCGCGGCGGTGTAGGCCTCGCGCAGCGGTTTGGCACGCGCGGAGACGGATTCATAGACTTCCGAGGCCTTCATGGCGCCCTCGAAGATTTCCTGCGGTGTCATCAAATCAAGCGCGTCGCTCAATTTGCCGCGATAGACGAGCTTCTTCGCCATCTCGGAGTCGATGCCTTTCCGGCGCGGCAGATCGGGTGTGGGATGGATCAGTGTGACAAAGCTGTCGTAAATCTGCTCCGCTGTCATGCGGCGCAAAACGGGGCCGGTGAAGTGATACACCTCGCCAGCGACCAGTTCGGTCTTCGTCGCCTCGTTCTGATAGGCCTGCGTGTTGTAAAGTGCGCGCAGGAAGGCTTTGAGATCGTAGCGTAGCTCGACCATGAGCTTTTCGAGCAGCGTCATGAGCGCCGGATTCATCGCCACGGTGCTGTCCATGATCTCATCAACCGGCTCGATCAAACCGACGCCGAAGACCTTCTTCCACAACCGGTTCGCGATCACTCGGGTGAAGCGCGGATTCTCCGGCGAGGTCATCCACTCGGCGAAGGCCTGCAAATCGCCCGTGAGCGGCTTCCCGAGCATCGTGGCGGATTGGACGGCGTCTTTCGGTTTCGCGTCGGTGTATTGGTAGTCGTGCGGCAGTTTCAGCACACGCGTGGGCAGCGACTGTACTTTGCTGTAGCGCACGAAGTCGCCAAGATTCTCGAACACACGGCCTATGTGGCGGGTTGGAACCGCGAGTTCAGGCTTTTTGTCAGCAGCACGCTTCAAGTCCATCAACGGGCCTTTTTCAGCCACACCGGTGAAGTTCGTCTCCAGCGGATAGGTGAAGGCCGCCATCTGGTAGAACTGCATCTGCGTCCATTTGTCGAAGGGATGGTTGTGGCACTGCGCGCACTCGATGCGCGTGCCGAGAAAGACGCGCGTGGTGTTTGAAAGGTTGTCCAGCGGCATGCCGATGTCGCGCATGTAGTAACCGATGGCGGGATTGTCCCACACCTTTCCCTGCGCGGTGAGCAGCTCGCGCACGAAGGCGTCGTAGGGCATGTTTTCGCGAATGCGCTTCTTCACATGCTCTAGATAAGGTTTCGAGGTCATCTCGCCCTGCCCGCCATTTGCCCGCGACTGCATACGAAGCAGATCGGCCCAGAAATGAAACATGTGCTGGGCGTAGCCCTCGCTGGCGAGGAGCTGGTCGATCAGCTTCGCGCGTTTGTCCTTGTCCGTGCTGCTGAGGAAGGCCTGCGTCTCCTGCACTGTCGGAATGCGGCCGATGATGTCGAGATGGGCGCGGCGGACGAAGGTTTCATCGCTTGCGGACGGATTTGGCGTCAGCTTGTGCTGCTGCCAGTCTTTGGCGAGGATGGCGTTGATCTCACTGGCATTTGCGGTGATGGCGAAACCTATGATGAAGGTGAGCGTGAGTGCTTTCATGAACTGCGCAGGCAAACGACAGGGGCTGACGGCTTCTAGCAGGCGAAGCACAGTAGCCATCTCGCTCCGCGAGATGGGCCATGCGCGCACTTAAGGGGATGGGCTTCAAATTTCGTGCCTGGCGTCTGACTGCGGGAGCGCTCAGCTCGTCTCGCGGAGCGAGACGGCTACTGTACGACTTTCTCATACGCCACCAGCGACGGCTCCATGGCCTTCAGCGCGGTGGCCCAGAACTCGGGGTTCGTGAGGTCTTCGCCGAGCGTCTGTTTCACGACCTCTTCGCACGTCGCACTGCCGGTCATCGAGAGGAAGGCCTCGTAGCGTGGCAGAAATGATGAACCTTCGGCTTTGAACCTCGCAAACAGCGCCTGGCTGAGCAGGTAACCGAAGACGTAGGGGAAGTTGTAGAAGGAGACGCCGGTGATGAAGAAATGCATCTTGTAGGCCCAGAACATGGGGTCGGTGCCATCGTCGAGCAGCGTGTCGCCATAGAGCTTGCGTTGCGCCTCGCTCATGAGTTCGCTGAGCCGGGACACGGAGACTTCGCCGGACGCACGCTCGGTATAGAACGCTTTCTCGAACTCGTAGCGCATGGGGATGTTGATCAGGTAGGCGTGTGCACGGAGCATCTCCTGGTCGAGCAGGTAGGCTTTGGTGGCCTCGGTGATGCCGGGGTCGTTCATGAGGCCGCTGAGCAGGATCATCTCGCCGAAATTCGACGCGGTTTCCGCGAGCGTCATCGGATAGCTGGCAGCAAAGGACCGCGCTGGCCGCAACACGCACGAATGCCACGCGTGACCGACCTCGTGCGCGAGCGTGACCATGTCATGCACCGTTTTGTGGAAGGTCATATAGACGCGCTCCTCGTGCTTGAGCTGCGATCCGGTGCAAAACGCGCCCGGACGCTTCCCCGCGTGTGGCTGGGCCTCGATCCAGCGCTGCGCGAGCATTTCACGGAAGTACGCGCCGAGTTTCGGATACGCGGCGCTGAAAGCCTGATCGACCGTGGCGCATGCCTCATCCCAAGTAAGCTCCTTTTCGTCCGGCGGGGCGATTTGCGGCGCTTCGAGGTCGAAGTAGTGCAACGCGGGCGTGCCTTGCAACTTCGCCGCTTTTCTCAAGGCACGACGCGGCAGCTCGATGTGCGTGTGAATGGCCTCCAGCATCGCATCGAGTGACTTGCGGCTCATCGCGCCATCAAAGAGCGGCGTGTCGAGAAAGTGCGGGATGCCGCGACGGCCATACAAGCTCAGCCGCGTGCCCGCGATGCCATTCAAACCGGCTGCCAGGGTCGTGGCGTGATCATTCCACGGCTTCTGCCCGTCATGGAAGGCCGCCTCGCGCAGTTTGCGATCCGGTTCCGACATCAGCGCACGGCGGCGCGACATCGGCACCGTTTCCTTGTGCCCGTCCGGGAAGGTCATCTCGAATTCCATCTTGCCGGTGAGCGTGTCGTAGAGCCGTCCCCAAGCATGCAGGCCGTTCACATTGAGATCGGCGGCCAGCGCCTCCATCTCCGACTTCATCTGGTGCTGGCCTTCGTAACGCATCCGCTGCACAGCGTGTTCGGCATTCTTCAACGAGGCATCGCCAAGCAACGTGACGAATGCGGCATCGCTTAAAGCGGCCAGCGCCGAACGCAAAGATGCCTGGAGCTTCGTGCTTTCGGCTTCCAGCGTCGAAATCCAGGCCTCATCCGCCTTCACCGCCTCATCATTGGCATCGTCTGCTGACAAGCAGCCAAGATAGGCCGACAGATGGCCGAGCCGGTCGCCCAGCGATTCCAGCGCATTGATGACGCGCACGATTTCGTTCGTCTCGCTGCCGAGGGCGGCGGCTTGCGTCTTCAACGCATCGACATCGCGCACGAGCGCGGCCTTGAAGTCGGTGTAATCGGGGTTGCCGAAGCCGGAGAACCAGGATTCGAGGGACCAGCGGTCAGGAGAGGAGGTGGACATGCTGCTCTTGTTACGAGAAAGCGGACAACGCGCAAGCAAAGTAGGCGATCTGCTCCGCCAGATAAGCCGGGTGGAGCTGTGCCAAACGGCTACTTCATCGGCGGCTCGAAAACGTCGAATCCCTCGATGCTGATCTCTCCTGTCGGCACGAGTTTGAGCGTGTGCTCCGTGTTCGTCAGCGATTGCGCCAAGCGCACGACGAAGATCTCGCCCGCCGCGCCTCGGAAGGAAACCTCGCCTGTGCCGGCACGGCGCACGTCCCAGGTGAAACGGTCACCTACTCGGTTGCGCTCGGCACGACGCCAGAGTTCAGGCTCGATGATGATCTGGCCGCTTGTGCTGGTGAAGGGCTTGAAGGCGTTGCCTTTGCCGTCAGGGCCGGTGACGCTGCCAGTGAGCTCGTAATCGCCCGTGTCGCTGGATATGACGAGCGTCCATGTCTGTGGAACGACGTTTTTCCCGAGCGTGACGGCGTGCGGGGCCTGATCGCGCGGCACGGCGCCTTTGCCTTCCTTGTGGTTCTTTGCACCGGGCTGGATGTAGCTCATGAGGAAGGCGTCGAGCTGGTCGGCCGGCTTGTCGTCGATCCAAATACGGGCGCTGCCACCCTTCGGGGACTTTTTGCCGATGAGGTCGATGCGGTTGCCGGTGAAGCTGAGTTTGATGACACCATCCTTCGCTGGAGGAGCGGTGATGCGGCGCTCGCGAGATTCGGGCTTGTAGCTGAAAGTTTCGGGACGGCGCAGGTGGGCCAGGATGTTCGAGTTGATGATCCTCGCGCCGTAGTCGCTCTGATGCACCGCGTCTTTGAGCAGCGCGGGGATGGGCAGCTTGTTCTCGGTCAGGTAGGCGGCCCAGTCGCGGCGGCTTTCGATGAATTCAACAGCGTGTTTGCGGCAAACCTCGCGAACAGCAGCCACATCCTGATCCATGGCATTCTCGGACTTGCCCCACAGCTCTTGATCGCGCTCGCGCCAGTGCAGGCTCGGCACGATGATGTCGGCGGTGCTGTGCTGGCGGACTTCGACGATGAGTTTCTCCAGATCCGCCGGATTGCCATTCGTGTAGGTGATGACGAGGTCCGGCTGCTCCGGGATGACGAGATGCCGCAGCCAGCCGCGCGCATACTGCCAGGGGCAGGCGTTGCCGACCATCTTCTTGTATTCGATGGGCGGCGCTTTCGGGAAGCGCTCCGGAATCTCCTCCTTCCACGCCTCGCCGCCGCCGAGCATGTTGGTGTAGCTGGAACCGATGGCCCAGATGAGAAACGGGCGCGGCGGGCTGATGCCGTTTTCGAGCTTGTGCATCGTCAGCGCCAGATGCTGGCCGTCATTTGGCCCCGCCTTTGCGATGTAGTCAGCCGCGCCGTCCGGCTTGCCCTTCGGGGCGCGTGGCTCGTCGGTGGTGAGGTTGCGTTTTTCCTGCGCGGGCAGCGAAACAGGGAGCAACAAGGCGAGAAGGCAGGTTCGGAGAGTCATTGGAGGCGCGGGAAGGCAGAGGCGCGTTTCTCAACGCGGCGGGAGGCCTTCGCCTCGCACTATCTTTTCACTCTGCCGCCTGCATCACCCTGCATCAGCGCTTCGATTTCATCTCGCGTGCTGTAATTGAAATCGCCTTCAATGGAATGCGCCAGACATCCGGCGGCGGTGGCGAAGGAGATGGCGGTTGGAGCGGTGGAGTTTTGGAGGAATGAAAACACCAAGCCCCCCGTGAACGCATCGCCTGCGCCGAGGCGGTCGATGATTTGCGTGATCGAGTAAGCTGGCGCGGTGTGGAGCGTGCCGGTGGCGGCTTCGTAAAGCGCGCCGCTGAAGTTTTGCACGGCGGAGGTGCTGCCATCGCGCAGGGTGAAGGCGGCGTGGGTGAGATTGGGGAACTCGGCGATGATTTGCTTCGCCAGCGCGTTGAGATCGCCGTTGAAGTCAATACCGAGCATCGCAGTGGCGTCGCTGATGCCGCCGACGAAGACGGTGACGTGCGGCAAGAGTGTTTTCATCGTGCGCGTGGCGAGCTCGCGGGCGGAGAGCGGCGGTTCCCATCGCCAGAGTTTGGTGCGGTAGTTCATGTCGCACACGACTTTGATTTTTCGACGCGCGGCTTCCTGCACGGCGATGAGCGCGACCTCGGCGGCATTGCGCGAGATGGCGGGCGTGATGCCGGAGATCACGAACCATTCGCAGCCGGTGAAGATCGCGTCCCAATCGTAAGCGGCGGCTGGCGTGATCGCCATGGACGAGCCGTCGCGGTCATAGATGACGTTGCCGCCGCGCTGGTTCGCGCCGTGTTCGAGGAAGTAGATGCCCAGGCGGCCATCCTGTGTTCGCAGGATGTGTTTCGTCTCCACACCGAGACCGCGCAGGTCAGCGATGCAGGCATCGGCGATGGCGTGCGTGGGCAAAGCGGTCACGAAAGCCGCGTCGATGCCGAGATAGGCCAGCGAGGCCGCGATGCTGGCCTCCGCGCCTGCAAAAGTGACATTCACACCGCCCGGCATGGCCTGCTGAAACCGCGCAAAGCCCGGCGTGTCGACGCGGGCCATGATTTCGCCCAAAGTGACGACGCGGCTCATGGACGCACTTGTTTGACGATGTCGCTGGCCTCGCGTGCGAGCTTCGTGATCGCCGTCCAGTCACCCTTGGCGATCAAATCCTTCGGCGCGAGCCACGAACCACCGAGCGCGAGCACGGAAGGCTCTTTCAAATACTGCGACGCATTCGCCGGACCCACGCCGCCCAGTGGGATGAACTGCACCCCGAGGTGCATGAAGGGTGCGGAGATCGTGCGCAGATAGGCAAGACCGCCGCAGGGTTCGCTGGGGAAGAACTTGAGCAGCTTGCAACCGGCCTTGATGGCCAGTTCGATGTCCGTCGGCGTGCAAACACCCGGCGCGAATGGCAGGCCGATGCGTTTCGCCTCGGCGACGACACGCGGATTCATCCCCGGAGCCACGCCAAAGATCGCACCCGCTTCCTTGGTATCGTTGACCTGTTTGGGAGTCAAAATCGTGCCCACGCCGACGGTCATCTCCGGTACCTCAGCGCGGATACGACGCAGCGATTCGAGCGCGGCATCGGTACGCAGCGTGAGTTCGATGCAATCGACACCGCCAGCGAGCAAGGCCCGCGCTAGCGGCACGGCATCGTCAGCACGGTCGATCATGAGCACGGCGATGACGCCGGTTTGGCGGAGGTGGCAGGTGAGTGATTCAGTCATCGCCTGAAGCAGGACGGGAGCGGTGCTTTTGCAACTGGCATTCCAGCGTGTCTTTGTGAGGCTGTCGATTTCGTGCCCGAGATGAGTGGATTCTATATGGCACCAAAACGACGTAATGTCGATTTGGTGCCAGAAATGTTTTTTCAATATCAGGCACGAAATTGACATATGGTTGATTTGGTGCCAGAAGTTATGTGCTTTTTTCAGGCACCAAATCGACATGAGCACCTTGGACGGCTACATCGGACGCAGGGAGGAACGTGAGGAGTTCCGGAGGCTTCTTCAGAAGAAGACGGCCTCGCTCCTGACCTGCCAGGGGCGGCGGCGCATCGGCAAAAGCCGCTTCATCACCGAATGCGCCCAGGAGGCGGACCACTTCCTCAGCTTCATGGGCCTACCCCCGCGTGAGGACATCACGAGGCAGGCTCAGCTCGACGCCTTCGCGGATCAGCTCGCAAAGCAGACGAAGGCCCCGAAGCTGCCGCTCGACGGCTGGCCGTCCGCGTTTCAGCTCCTTGCCAGCCAGCTTCCGGCCAGTGGCACGGTCGTGCTGCTGCTGGATGAAATTTCCTGGATGGCGGTGGGAGACGCGGACTTCGCCGGGCATCTCAAGACCGCCTGGGACACGCATTTCTCAAAGCATCCGCGGCTTGTCGTCGTGCTGTGCGGCAGCGTGTCATCCTGGATCGAGCAAAACATCCTGAACAACACCGGCTTCGTCGGTCGCTGCACCTGGCAGTTCCGCCTCGGCGAGCTCCCGCTGCCGGAGTGCGTGCGGTTTTGGGGCAGGCGCGGCGAGCGCATCAGCACGGCGGAAAAGCTGCGCCTGCTGGCCGTCACCGGTGGCGTACCGCGTTACCTGGAGGAGATCCATCCCGCCCGCACCGCCGAGCAAAACATCGCCGACCTGTGCTTCAACCCCGCCGGGATGCTCTTTAACGAGTTCGACAGCATCTTCCATGACATCTTCACCCGACGCGCGGAGACCTACCGCGAGATCGTGCGCACGCTCGTCTCCGGGCCGCGCAGTGTGGATCAAATCAGCGCCGAGCTCGATCGTGCGCGCGGCGGCAGCCTCAGCGCCTCACTGGCAGAGCTGGAGCAGGCCGGGTTCATCGCCCGTGACATTCCTTTCGAGCCTGAAACCGGCCGCAGCCGTCCGCGTGATGCCCGCTTCCGTCTCTCGGACAACTACCTGCGCTTCTATTTGAAGTACGTCGATCCCGTCAAGCCGCGCATCGCGAAGGGCCTGCTGAAAAACACCGCGCTGGAGACTCTTGAAGCCTGGGACACGATCATGGGCCTCCAGTTTGAAAACCTCGTGCATGCAAATCTCGATCTCCTGCTCGCGCAGATCGGTCTCGACAAGAAACTTGTGCTCAACGCCGGTCCCTACCTGCAAAAGCAGACACTCCGCCGCCAGGGCTGCCAGATCGACCTCCTCATCCGCACCCGCCGCAGCCTCTACGTCTTCGAGATCAAGTTCCGCAAACAAATCGCCGCCAGCATTGTCGATGAGGTGCGTGAGAAGGTGAAACGCCTCAAGCTCCCGAAAGGCCAGTCCGTCCGCACCGGCCTCATCTACTGCGGCGAACTCGACCCACAGATCGACGGGCGGGATGATTTTGATTTTCTCGTGCCGGCGGAGACGCTGCTGGCGGCTGGGTAACGGCCTTTCACGGCACGATGATCTTCAGCCCCGCAATGCTCCCCTCAAATTTCCCCTTCGCTGTGTAAGCCGCCACGGGCTTCACGTTGTCGTGTCCGACGCAGAAATCCTCCTGTGGCTGGCGGTTGATGAGGTTTCTGGCTTTGCCGGTGGCGACGATTTGATCGTTCACGGTGAGGGTTATGGTACGATCTTTGGTAAGAGTGGCGAGGATGCGAGTCGAGCCGCTGATGGTGCTCGGTGACTGGATTTCATCAAAGGCATCAGCGCCGCCGGTGCGGACCATGAAGACGAGATGACCGCCGCGCAGATGCAGGGCGTAACCGGCGGAGAGGCCGCCGTGGGCGATGAGGATGGCGTCGGGCTGGTTCGTTTCGATGGTGCAACTCAGCGTGAATCCTGTTTGTGCGATCTGCGGGGCTTTGTCGCTTGAAAGAGTGTCGCCGGGCTTCAGCGTTTCGAGAGCCACGGGCTTGCCTTTGGCTTTCTTTTTGCCGCGTGGCGTATCGATGGCGGGATATAGGGTGACCGGATTGGCGACTTCACCGGCAGGACGACGTGCCTTCGGTTCTTTACCGCCGACTTCGGCGCTCATCTTGTCGGCGAGCGCGGTAAGCTTGGCGACGATGTCGGGATGCTTATCCGCAAGGTTGGTTTGCTCGCCGATCTCGGTATCGAGATTGTAGAGGCGCGGGTTGATCTTCGCGTCATCGCCGGTGCCTTTGCCCATGGTTTCGGGCTGGGTGGCGATGGCAAGCTTCCACGGGCCTTGGCGCACGGCCTGGAGGTTGTAACCGGCGAAGTAATAGTGCGCCTCGCGTGGTGACTCGGTCGTTTTGCCAAAGAGCAGTGGAGAAAGGTCGCGACCATCGATGACAGGCTCGGCGGGCACTTTGCCTCCGGCGATGCTGACGCAGGTGGGCAGCAGATCAGTGGTGCCGGCGACGGCATCGCACACGCTGCCGGGGGCGATCTTGCCGGGCCAGCGGGCGATGGTGGGGACGCGCACGCCGCCCTCCCAGGTGCTGCCTTTACCACCGCGAAGCGGAAGGGCGCTGCCGCCGTCCGCGCCTTTGACGAGCCAGGGGCCGTTGTCGCTGGTGAAGACGACGAGCGTGTTTTCATCGAGCTTCAGTTCGTGCAGCGTATCGAGCACGCGGCCGACGCTCCAGTCCACCTCCTCAACCCAGTCGCCGAAACGGCCGTTCTGTGATTTGCCGCGAAACTTTTCGCCCGGCCAGATGGGCGTGTGGACAGCGCTGTGGGGGAAGTAGAGGAAGAATGGCTGGTCCTTGCTGGCGCGGATGAAACTGACCGCCTCCTCGGTATAGCGCTCGACGATGCGGCTCTGGGCCTCGTCGGTGAGGAGTTCGGCCACTTGGTCATCACGCAGCAGCGGCACACCACGCACGCCGGTGTCCTTCGCCGTGCGCTGCATGTCGTTGGAGTATGGGATGCCGAAGTAGTGGTCGAAGCCCTGCTTGGTGGGCAGAAACTCCGGCTGATCGCCCAGATGCCACTTCCCGACGCATGAGGTGGCATAACCCTGCTGCTTCAAATGCTCGGCGATGGTTGTTTCGGCAGGATTCAGGCCATTGGCGTGACCAGGGAAGTAAACACCGGGCACCGAAATGCGCGCACCATAGCAGCCGCTCATCATTTGCGCCCGTGAGACGCTGCAAACCGGTGCGGCATAGAATGAGGTGAGCTTCATGCCCTCCTGCGCCATCTTGTCGAGATTCGGTGTCTTCTGCTTCGTCGCGCCGAAGGGGCCGATGTCCGCGTAGCCAAGATCGTCGATGAAGATGATCACGACGTTCGGCGGGGCCGAAAATGACGCATGCAGAACAAGGAATGACGAAAGGATGAGGAGCAGGGACTTCATGGCTGGCTGAGGTGTCCTGGAACGCGGGAAAACGAGCTTTGTGTCATCCCAACACGTCAGGGACGCCGTAATGGCATTGCTCCTGCTTTTTTATTTGAGAGCGTCCCCGCCAGCCGCCATGACTCCCGCCCCGCCCGACACGAGCATTCCCACGCTCGGCCCCTGTCTTTTCCCTTCACCCTTGCATCGCATTGGCGGGGTGGACGCCCCGTTCAACGTGATGTTTCGACACCGAGCTATGAGGAAGCGGGAGCGCGGGAGGAGATTTACTTTGATCCGCATCGTGACCTGCGGCGGCCTGTGCCCTGGATTGAACGACATCACCCGGGGCCTCGTGAACCAGTGCCACCCGCAGTATGGCATCTCACGCGTCTATGGTTTCCGCTATGGCTACGAGGGGCTGGTGAGCGCTACGCCAAGCTACTTTGCTGCCGCCAAAACGGCCAATGCTTCCTTCGTGGCTGGGATCACGCCGTACTCGGTGATCAAACCGGTCACGAGATGAGCGGGGGTCACGTCAAAGGCGTCATTGCGGGCTGGCGTGGTCTCTGGCGTGATCAAAATCTCCTCGCGCAGGCTTTGCGCCGTGCGTCCGGTAAGATGCGTGACCTCGCGCGATGAGCGCTGCTCAATGGGAATGTCGCGCACGCCGTCCTCAATGGTCCAGTCGATGGTGCTGACCGGCACGGCGACGTAAAACGGCACGTTGTGCGCTTTCGCGGCCAGCGCCTTCAAATAAGTGCCGATCTTGTTCGCCACATCGCCCGCAGCCGTCACGCGGTCAGCCCCGACGATGATGAGATCGACCAAGCCACGCTGAATGAGATGCCCGGCGGCGTTGTCCACGATCAGCGTGTGCGGCACCTGGTGCTGGCCGAGCTCCCAGGCCGTGAGCGACGCGCCTTGGTTGCGCGGGCGCGTTTCGCTGACCCACACATGCACCTTCATGCCGTTGTCATGCGCCTGATAGATGGGCGAGAGCGCTGTGCCCCAGTCCACCGTGGCGATCCAGCCCGCGTTGCAATGCGTCATCACATTCAGCGTCTTGTCGGTCTTGGCGGCCATCGCTGTTTCAAACAAGGCTAGCGCATGCCTGCCGATGGCAGCATTCGTGGTCACGTCGTCATCGCTGATCTGCAATGCCTCTTTCCAGGCCGCTTCGGCACGTTGCGCGGCAGGCAGAGTCGCCACCACGCCACGCACGCGCTCCAGCGCCCAGCGCAGGTTCACGGCGGTGGGCCGCGTGGCAAACAGTGTGTCAAAAGCCGTGGTGAGACCCGCGTCCGAGGGATCATCACGCAACGCGAAGAAAAGACCGAAAGCAGCCGTGGCGCCGATCAGCGGCGCACCGCGCACCTGCATCGTCTTGATCGCGACTGCGGCATCCTGCATCGAGTTCAACTCACACCACTCGATCTGATGCGGCAGCAGGGTTTGATCGAGAATCTGCACGGCCTGACGGCCTGCGATGGGTTCGATGGAGCGGCGGGCGATGCCTTGGATTTTCATGTGGCGGGTGATTTACGGCGTCAAAACGATTTCATCCAGCGTGGAGAAGGCCGCATGCGAATTCGGCGGCGCGGGAGGGTTTCCAGGGCGCAGCGCCAGACCCGTCCGCATGCCTGCGGTGCTTGCGGCATCGAGTTCGGCCACGACATCGCTCAGAAACAAGATTTCGCCCGCTAGAACGCCCGCGTCAGCGGCAATCGCGGCATACGAGGCCGCATCGCGTTTGTGGCCGAGGGTTGTGTCGTAGTAACCGGAGAGCAGCGGTGACAGATCACCCGCCTCGGTGTGTGCGAAGAATAAGCGCTGCGCGTGGGTGCTGCCAGAGGAGTAGATGCGCAGTTCCAGCCCGGCATCCTTGAAGCGCTGCAAGCCGGGGGGCACATCGGCAAACAGCGTCGCGCACAGGCCGCCGCTCTTGAAGCCCTGCTCCCAGATGAGACCCTGAAGTCGCTTCAGGCCGGTGACTTTCGCGTCGGCATCCATCAGGCGATGCACGGCTGCCTCGGCATCGAGCGCGTTGTGAAAGGAGGCCACACCGGCATCACGGGCGAGCTGGGCGATGACCTCATGGCCCCAGTGCGCACCGAGCCAAGCGGTAGCGTGCTTCCGCGCATACGGAAACATCATGTCATGCACAAAAGCGAGCGGCGAGACCGTGCCCTCAATGTCCAGCAGGATGAGTTTTCCAGCAAAAGAGATCATGCGCTGATCGCCTCATTGGCCACTTCCGCCACGCTGCTGCGCAGGTAGTTCGGCCCCAGGCAGAGCGGCTGGTGACCGGTGGCGATGGCATCGCCCGTGTAAAGCGGCGTCCAGCCCGCCTGCTCGCGGAACAGGCGAATGGCGCGGATCGTCTTGTCCGCGCAGAGATCAAACCAGTGCTTCGTGCCAGCAGGCACGTTGATCAGATCCCCCTCCTCGATCTCGATGGCGAAGACCGGCTGCTCGTCCACATGGATGTAAAAAATGCCGCGTCCTTTAAGGATGAAGCGCACCTCGTCCTCCGCGTGCGTGTGCTCCTGGTTGAAGCGGTCCAGCATAACCTGGAGGTTCGGCGTGTCGGGCGTCACGTTCACCACGTCCGCCGTGATGTAACCGCCGCGCTCCTTGAGCTGCCCGATCTCCTCCGCGTAGGCGCTCAGAATTTCCTCCGCGCCCGCATCCGCGTTCACGCGGCCTGCCACCGGCCAGTTTTCATACTGGATGCCGTATTCGGACAGGAAGTCATTGATGCGAGCCGCGCTGGTGATGACGCGCGAGGTTTCAGGAATGCGGATGAGTGCCATGATGCCTGCGAGGCTTATGATTGGGCGGGAAACAGCAACCGCTTCTGTGTGACGAGATTGCGACAACCGGCGATCATCCTGCCACTCACGCGAGCAGTGTCTGCATGACTCGCAGACTTTCCTTCGAGTCAAAGAGCGCTTTCACCGGCACGCAGAAGCCCTCAATCACCGTGCTGGCGATCTCTCCGCTGCCGGACTTCAGACGCAGCTCGAAACGGCCCTCTTTTTCGACATACTGCTCCACCCATTCCTCCTCGGCGTCGATGATCCAGTATTCGCGCACGCCGTGGGCCTCGTAGTCTAGGAATTTCACACCACGGTCGCGTGCCGCGGTGCTTTCAGAGAGCACCTCCACGGCAAAGTCGGGCACGGGGAACTTCATCGTGTCCGGCTGGATGGCGGCGGCCTTCGCGGGGCCGAAGAAGACGATGTCCGGCTCGTAGTCATTGCGCGGGAAGACGCAGAGGGTCTTTTCATCCATCACCTCGCCGAGGTCACGGGCGATGACAAAATTCTGCACCATGCGAAGCAGATTGTCCTTCACGCGCACATGCCGCGCCTTGGCGGGGGAGTGCATCACGACCTCGCCGCCGATGAACTCCATTTTGCAATCGTCGGTCATGTCGTGGTAGAACTGGCGGCGCGCCTGGTCTTCACGGCGCAGGCGTTCGTTGATCTCCTGGGCAATGTCCGGCAACCTCGGCGAGGCGAAGAGCGCCGCGAGATCGAGCAGAGGAGGTGATGGCATGGGCACGGAAACCATGCGTGGATCATACTCCGCTGGTTTTTGGCTGGCAAGCCCTCGCTAGGCCCCCGCCAGGAGCCGCCGTTGCAGCATCACTTCGAAAAGAAACTCCAGCACCTCGATCTGCCTCCGTGCGGCGGCGAGGCTCTCGCCCCAAGTGTAGAGACCGTGGCCGGCCATGAGGAAGCCGTGGCACAGCGGGTTCGTGGCATCAGCGAGGCGCGACTCGATGACGGCGGCCAGCGAGGCGATGTCCTGCGTGTTGGGGTAAATTTCGATCACGGCCTCCGATTCGTGCGTGGTGCTGCCGGAGAGGCCTTTGAGCATTTCGTAGCCGGAGATGCGCAAAGCGCCCTCTTTGAGAAAATGCTCGCTGAGCACCGTGGCGGACACGGAGTGCGTGTGGAGCACGGCACCCGCGCCATGCTTTGCCAATGCGGTGTGCAGCAGGGCCTCTGCGCTGGGCTTGAGCTTCGTTTCACCCACAGCGGCGGCGTTTTCATCGACGAGGAGGAACTGCCCCGGCTGGAGCCGTCCTTTGTCAAAACCGCTGCCAGTCATCAGCAACATGAGCGGCTCGCGGCTGACAACAACGCTGTAGTTGCTGCTCGTGCCGAGCGACCAGCCGCGCCGGTGAAAGTCCGCCCCGGTGCGGACGAGTTCCTCCACCTCGGCGGCGAACGGGTCGATCACGGCTGGGTCATGGATCGGATGAGATAGCGGCATGCGCATCCTTCAAAAGCCAGCCGCAGCCAGTCAAGAAACGAATCCGACCGTCAAAATAATCGCCACAACCGCATGACTTTCCCGCCGTCACCCGCCAAGATCGCAGCCCGCATGTCCGCCCCCGACACTCGTGAAATCATCCTCGAAGCCCGCGAACTCACGCGTGAGTTCGATGGCGTGAAGGCGCTTGACCGTTTCAGCTTCAAGCTGCATCGCGGTGAGGTGCTCGGACTGCTGGGAGCGAACGGCGCGGGCAAAACGACCGCGATGAACTGCCTGCTCGGCCTCACGCTGCCGACCACGGGCGATTTGTTCGCCTTCGGGCTGCCCTTGCAGGCAAACCGCATCAAAATCCTCCAGCGCTCGAATTTCTCCTCCGCCTACACCGCTTTGCCCGGCAACCTGCTCGTGTGGCAGAACCTGCTCGTCTTTGCGCGCATCTACGGCGTGCCGAATCCGAAGAAGAAGATCGCCGAGCTGCTCGAACTCCTCGAAATCCCGCATCTGCAAAAGCGCGTTACCGGCCAGCTCTCCGCCGGTGAATCGACTCGCGTGAATCTTTGCAAAGCCTTCCTCAACGACCCCGAGCTGCTCATGCTCGACGAGCCCACCGCCAGCCTCGACCCCGACATCGCCGACAAGGTGCGCAAAGTCGTGCGCAAGGTGCAACGCGAGCGCAATATCGGCATCCTCTACACCTCCCACAACATGCGCGACATCGAGGAAGTCTGCGACCGCGTGATCTTCCTGCACAAGGGCAAGATCGTGTGTGAGGGCACGCCGTCTGACATCGTCGAGCGCTCTAGCAGCAGCACCCTGGAGGATGTCTTCATCAAGATCGCCCGTGACGGCGAAATCCTCGACGAATCGAAGAAAAAAGAAGCCGTATGAGCATCCGCATCATCAGCGCCCTCGTCTTGCGCTACCTGTTTCTCTACACCCGCACGCCCATGCGCCTCGTGGAGCTAGTGTTCTGGCCGCTCGTCGATCTCGTCGTGTGGGGAAACGTCACCGTCTTCATCCAGAAGAACAGCGACGCGGAGTTCGGCGGCTTCATCCTGTTCTTCCTCGGCGCGATGATCCTGTGGGACGTGCTCTTTCGTGCGCAGCAAGGCGTGGCCATCTCCTTCCTCGAAGATGTGTGGACCCGCAACCTGCTGAATGTCTTCGTCGCGCCAGTGCGCACTGTGGAATACCTCAGCGCCACCTTCTTTGTCGGCTTTCTGCGCATTTTGGTGACGTGCGTCGTCATGGGCCTCGTCTCGTGGATCGGCTACTCGTTCAACATCTTCCAGCTTCACTGGTGGCTGGTGCCTTTCTTCCTCAACCTCATGGTCTTTGGCTGGTCGCTCGGCATGATCTCCACCGCGCTCATCCTGCGCTGGGGTCAGGCCGCCGAATCGCTTGCCTGGGCCGTGCCGTTCTTCATTCAGCCGGTCGTGGCCGTGTTTTACCGAGTCGAGGACATGCCCGCGTGGTCACAGCCCTTCGCCTGGCTCTTTCCCGCCACACCGATCTTTGAAGGCATGCGCGAGGTGATGAAAACCGGCACCATGAACTGGAACCACCTCTGGCTCGCCGCCGGTTTGAACGTGATCTACCTCACCCTCGCTGGCTGGCTCTTCGTCTGGGTGCTCAACATGACCCGCAAACGCGGCCTGCTGACGAAGTTCGCGACACAGTGACTTTGGATATCCGTCAAAGGCAGCTCATGCCGCCGCCGCGAGCGGTTTGATACGAGCAGGTGGCAGTGGCTTGCCACTGCCGCGCTGTGTTTCAATCCACTCATCCACGATCTGGCACAACTCCTGGAAAACAGCCGTTGGGTCATCCCCGTGGCATCCGCCCATGAACAGGTCCGGGCAGCGACCGATGTAAGCCTCGTCCTCATCGCTCCATTCCACCCATTTGTGATATTGGTCGGCGTCTTTCATGGCTCCGTGTTTTTTGATTTGTTCGATCGCGTCGCGCACATCGCGCTCCTGGTAGTGCCTGGCGTCGTCTCCCTCCGCGCCGCTGAGCGTCACCCTGGCTCCGGCTGCGTGCTCGAAGTTGCGGTGCCTGCCTTTCCGCCCCGGTCCACGAAACCGGCGCGACGCAGATCGGAAATCAACTGCCTGAGTTTTCTGGGCACGGAAGGATTGTGCATCCAACCACGCTGCCTTCAACCAGCTTCTTTTGCCGCCGTCCGTGCTACTTCCAGACTCCCGCCGCACGCAGCACTGTCTCATGCACGGCGATGTCGTGCGCCGCGTCCCAGGCGAGTTTTTTCTCGCCCCGCACGACCTTCGCCAGATCGACAAACTCTGCGGCATAACGATCCTTCAGCACGTCGAGCTGGAATGACTGGGCGCCCTTCTTGTAGCTGCCACGCGCCTTCGTGATCGACAGATTCACCTTCTCGGACTCCAGCGGCACGATCTCGCAGGTTCCCTCGGTGCCGGCAGGAGGGGTCAATTCTTGACAGCCATTGATTTGCCTCCTTGGGCAGGTTGAGTTTCCTGGTCTTCAGTCGTTTGATTTTGTTGGCAAAAACATTCATCTCGATGCTCAATCTCACCCGCAAACGCGGCCTGCTGACGAAGTTTGCCACGCAGTAAAAGTACATCGGACATTTTTTGTCCGTCGTTTTAGCCTTGTTTCGTCATTCGAGACATTGCTATCCTCAACTGATGAAATGGTCACTGCTCATCTATTGCTTGTTTGGTCTGTGTTCGCACGCCGCCGAGATCGTGCCTGAGTCAGATCCGCATAAGCTGCTACTGAAGCTGCCAGGAAGCGTCGAGATCAATCAGCAGCTCACGCAGGCGTATGACGGTTGCAAAAAAGCTGACGTGGCCTCTTCCATCGCCTTGATTGAACAAGTGCTTGCTGAAAAAATGGCCAGCAGCGAGCAGAAAGCCTTCGCGCAGTTGTTTCTCAGCCAGCTTTTGCAGCGCCAAAAGAAAACGGCAGAGGCAGAGCAGGCGCTCGCTGCGGCCAGGAATTTGTACGGCTCCAATCATGAGGCGCTGGCGCATTCATGGATGACACTAGCACGCATGGCCGCTGCTTGCGCCCAGCAGCAGGAAGCCCTGCAAGCCTGGCATCAAGCGGCGTCACTCCCAGATCTGGCACCGGACAAGCATGTGTTTTTCATGATGGAACTCGGCAAAGCCCAGGTATTACAGGGAGACGGCAAGGCGGCAGTAAAGACTCTAACCGATGCGGCCGAGACGGAGGGCATTCTCCATGAGCAAGAATTCGCAGTCATTCTGCAACGGGCTGATGCCTTCAAACTGCTGGGGGATCATGACGCCTGTTTCAAGGACTATTCCTTGTTGACGAACTGGATCGAGATGCCGGACACCCTGCGCGCCAAGGCGTTTGTGAATCGCGGCATTCTCTACCACGCTATTAAAGACTTTGATCGTGCCATTGAGGATGCCACCAAAGTCATTGACTCTCTTCCCGCTGCGACTGCCGAAGACATCGCCTCAGCGCATTACAACCGCGCAGGAGTGTGGCTAGAACGGGGGAAAACCAAAGAAGCGCTGGCAGATTACCACGCCGTCACCCTGCTGGCCGAAGCGCCCGCGAAAACTCGTGCTTTTGCCTTCACTAAAATTGCCGACGCTCATGTGCGCGCCGGTCGCTTCGGTGATGCATTGACAGAGCTTTCTAAAGCAGCGGCACTTTCGGAACTTCCGCGCGACACACTTGCGTTCGTGCTGGTCAAGCGAGCCATTCAGAACGCCCGCAGCAATCACACAGAGGCTGCCATCCAAGATTTCACCACCGTGCTTGCTACGCCGGAGGCTGATGTCTCCAGCATTTCGGAAGCCCTCTATTCACGCGGCACCCTACTGCTCGCCAGCCGCCGCTACGATGAGGCCACCGCCGATTTCACACGGGCTACTCAGCTAGAAGGAGTTCCACCGGGCTACTTGGGCAATATCTGGCTCAAATTCGGCTCTCTCTATGAGAAAACTGGCAGGACCAACGAGATGCTTGCCGCTTTGGCCCGTTCAGCCGACATCCCCGGCGTCACTGATGAGCATGTCGCCACCGCGTTGAACTATCGCGCCTTGCAACTGGCTGAGGCCGGAGACAGCAAGGCTGCCATCACGGATCTGAATCGAGTGATCTCGCTCGCAGGCATTACGCCATTATTGCGCATGAAATCCCGGGCCTTGCGCGGACTTCAATATATCAAGCTTGGAGACAGCGAACAGTCATTGGCTGATTTGGATGCTGCCATTTCATTTCCTGATTTCCCGGAGAGCATGCTGTCCGATCTATTGTTCAAAAGAGCGCTCATATACGATCATCTCAAGCGTCCAGACGACGCTGATCCCGACCGCAAACGCGCCCGCCTGATCAACGAGAAGCTTCTCAAGAAATGATCACTCCCGCCGCAAGCAGCACCGTCTCATGCACGGCGATGTCATGCGCCGCGTCCCAGGCCAGTTTTTTCTCGCCACGCACGACCTTTGCCAGATCGACAAACTCCGCGGCATAACGATCCTTCGGCACGTCGAGCTGGAATGACTGCGCACCCTTCTTGTAGCTGCCACGCGCCTTCGTGATCGACAGATTCACCTTCCCGGACTCCAGCGGCACGATCTCGAAGGTTCCCTCGGTTCCCGTGACGTTGAAGCGCCGCCGTGGTCCGCCAAATGGGTCTGTGTGATTGCAGCGGATGACCGCCGTGGCTTTCGCATACTTCAAAACAGCCATCTGGTTGTCCTGCACACCATCGGTACCCACGGGCGTCGAAAAAGCCGTCACGGCAGCCGGTGTGCCGAGAATCGTCATCACCGCGTCGATCACATGACATCCCAGTTCGAACAGCCCGCCGCCTTCTAGTTCGCCAATCTTCTTCCGCGTGCTCGGATCGGCCAGTTTGCCCATCGCCGCGTCGATTTCCGTGATCTCGCCGAGCCAGCCTTCGCGCACAGCCTGGAACAGCAGCTCAAACGCCGGGTTGTAGCGTAGCATGTAGCCCATCTGCACGGTGAGGCCGCGTTTCTCGGCTTCGAGCCGCATGGATTTGAATTCGTCATGCTTCAGCGCGCCCGGCTTGTCCAGATGCACATGCTTCCCCGCCTCGATGCAGCGCCGTGCCATCTCGCAAGAGGCATCGACGGTTGTTTCCACCGCCACCGCCTTCAAATCCGGCACGGCGAGCAGTTCTTCGACGCTCATCGACTTCAAACCTTCATAGCCCTTCGGCCCCGTCACGCCCACGACCTCCCAAAGCTCTGTCAGAGACCGCATCGCCGTCATCTTCCCCGCCGCATGCGCATGCTCGGTGCCGATCTGGCCGATGCGCAGTGTGGCACTGCCGCTGGCGGCAAAGGCGGTCGAGCCGCAGGCGAGGAGGAAGGAGCGTCGTTTCATGAGATGAGGTGAAACGAGCCTGCGGGCGATTTCCTCACTCGGAAATCTTCATCGCCACAATGACCGGAATCTGCACGGGGAGTGTGACGAGATCGAAGGCTCCGGCGGCGACTCGTTCACCTGGGGTGACACGGCCTGAAAATGAATTGCGGAATTCCAGCCCGGCGCTGGCACAACTGGAAAGGCACAAACTGGCAAGGACGAGGGAAAGCAGGATGAGTTTTGTTTTCATGATGAGCGTGCAGGTTTGAGCACGCCGAAGCATTCCCCAGCTCCCGCTAATCCCCTCATTGATGCTCTGCATGATCCCATCGGCTGCGCCAATCTTTACGGCTGTGCCTTGGTGTCTTTCAGCTCCGCCAGCACCTGGGTCATCTGCCCGGTGGTGAGTTCGAGATCGACAGTGCCGCGTTCTTCGAGCTGGTAGAAGCTGGCCGTGGTGCTGGCGATCCAATCCTCGCGGGTGGTGTGGAGGAACTGGTATTGGGCGTCCGGTTCCTCGATCTGCACATGAAAGCCGGTGGCGCTGTCGATCTGCCAGGCGTAGCCGCGGTCGTAGCTGGGTGTGTTTACCCGATGACCAGGCGTGCTGAGAGTGAGGTCGTGAACCGTGGCTTCACGCAGCTCGGAGTCATGCAGCACGAGGATGACGGCAGGGGGCAACGGGCAGCCGTCATGAGTGGCAATGCGTTGATGCGTGCCTGAGGCGATGAGGGCGGAGTGATTGAGATGGAGGCGTCCGCGCAGATTCCAAACGCCGGTGCTCATGCTTGCCAGGGGATCACATTCGAGGCGTAGTCCAGGCTGAAGAGGAAAAGTGTGTGATTGATCCCAAAGCTGGCGAAACGGCAGGGTGGCGACGGGTTTGATGCCATGGATGGCGAGACGCAGCCGCCATTTCTGGGTCTGCGGCGCGGCGAGATCGAGTTGGAAGGGTTTGAGGTCGCTTTCGAGCCAGCGGCGGTCGTTGGATTTGCCATCACTACCTTGCAGCCAGAGCGTGGCAGCCGGAGCCTGACGCATGAGGACTCGGACGTGGTCATTGTGCGCCCAGATGTCGCCGCGGTTTCTAGCAAGCGGGATGTCGGTGTAAAAAGTTTCGGAGGGCCAAAGGTGCTTGGCTTCAAGCGGCTTGATGGGAGCGAAGGCGATGATGCTGGCGGCTTCATCTCCACGCAGGCCGCTGAGGCGTAGTGTGGGCCAAAGGGTCTGCACTGGAGCTGTTTCATTCGAGACGTCCGTTCCGACGTGAAGCGCGAGCGCCCCGGCATAGTGGCGTTCAGGCCGTTGAAGCCAGTCGCAGCCGCGAAACCAGTCATGCTGCCGCATGGAAGTGGTGAGCGGCTCCTGCACACAGGCGAGCAGCACCAGCAGCGCGGCCCAGCAGCGACGCCTGGGCACAAAACACAGCCAGCAACCGGCAGCGCAGAGAAAAAATGCGATCATCGCAGCGATGATGCCGCTGTTCGTGCGCATGAACATGGCGTGCTCGAACATGCTGTTCAGCCACGGCAGCCCGTGCCGCTCCATGCTTTGCACGATGAGGGTGGCGGCCCCGATGAGCGCCAGCACGCCAAAGGCCAAACCAAGCGCCTGTGCCCGGGTGCGGCTGATGGCGCTCACTGTCGCGGCCAGCACCAGAATGAAACCACCAGCAAGACAGGTGCCTGCCGTCAGCGCGAGCTGTTGAACCAAGTCATGACCAAAACCACGCCACAGCATGCTTTCCGCCGCGATGAAGGGCATCAGCACCCCAAGGAGAAGAAAGAGAACTTTCCCGAGCATCAGCGCCCCGCGTCCGATGGCGCGTGTGAGGCTGGCGGTCTCTGGATTGGCCGGGGCGTCCGCATGAATGCAGCGATGAACAATGCTGATGGCGATGCATGCGGTGATGAACTCGATGAAGGGTGTCAGCACCTCGTCATGGCGGCCAAGAACGCCGCCGCGGCGCTGCCAGAGCCGCAGCATGAGCCACGCGATCCAAAAGAGCACACTGAAGGCGTGATGGCGTGCCTCGGTGCGGAGCTGATGCAGGGTGCGAAAAGCGAATGACGCGGTCGAGGTCATGGCAGCACCCTCCAGGCGAGTTTTTCAGGCAGATACTTGAAGTCCGCGACTGTGCGGTGGCGGAAGAGCTTCGTGTTCGAGTCAGGAGCCTCATAAGACATCCAAATGCGCTTCTCCTGGTCATTGAGGAGGTGCGGCAGTGGCGAGCTGACGCGGTTGGCTTTGCCATTGAGAGAGAGTTGGCGCAGGCAGAGTTCCAGGGCCTCCGTGTTGCCAAAATCCGCCGCTGTGCGCAGCGGATGCGAAGATTCCGCTGACACATTCGCAAAAGGCGTGCTGGCGCGGAACTGCGCATCGGCCAGCGGGCGCAGACGCGTGATCAACTCCGGCGGACGTGGAACTTTGTCAAAGTGGCTGCTGTCGAGCCGATAAGACATGAGCGTGACAATGCGGTCCAGCGAGGCCGCGTCTCCCCAGGCGAGTAGGAGCGGGATGAACTCGTGGGGAAGATGCGTGCTGCGGATGAGGCGGTCATGCCAGTAAGCGCGAGCAGCCTCCGTCCAGCCGCGCTGGAGTACGATGCGGATGAAATGCGGCGAGTGGGCGAGGCGCTGGATGACGGCATCGCGGTGCTCGTCGGTGAGATGGTTGAGGAGCAGCCGCTCAGGCACGCTGTCTTTCCCCACTCGTGGCCAAAGGTGGAATGGCACATCGAGCAGGTAGGAGAGGTGATGTTCAAATAGGGGCGTGAGCGCGACTTCCTCATCCTTTTCGGTGGCCTCACTATTGCTCGACCAGTCGCTTAGGATGGCAACCATGACATCATAGAGGTGGCGGCGCACTTCCGCCTCGCTGCTTTGCGCGATGGGAACCTTCAGGCTGTCGAAGCGCTCACGGAAAGAGTTCCTCCCGCCGCCGAGGTGGATCATGCCGCGAATTTGCCGTTGATTCGACTCACTGAAATGATCTCGCGGCACGATCGGCGGCGCATGCCATGTGTAGGTGCTTTCGCCGAGATGACGGCCGCTGATCAGCACGAGGCGGAGCTGTGCGGGATCGAGCTTGGCATCCTCGCCGTCCGCGTAGTTCAGGATGTCCTGCCAGCCGAGCGTGAGCGTCTGCCGCGCCAGACCGGTGCCGATGCCGCGCACGTCATGTATCGTTTCCAACTGGCCAACCCAGGCCAGACGACGCTGCGGGGAGTGCAGGATGAAGGCCGTGGCAAGACCACGGTCCCAATGCTGCCGCGTGTGAAGGCGCAGCCGCAGGCTGAAGGCACCGCGCTTGGGGACGAGTGTGTTTTTCTCGCCCATGAGCTGGTGCGGGAGTGTTTCGAGCAGAGTCCAGGTGACATCCGACGTGGCTGCCGTCGTGTCCGCGACACAGGGGGAGTCGAGCAGCTTCTCACGCTGCCACCATTCCGCCTGGAAACGTGCCTGGACGCTCACCGGCTGCTCACGGTCAAAGGCCGGGCTGAGACCGGCAAAGGGATTGCTGGAGGAATTCCCCACGCCTGTCCAGGCAGGCTGCTTTTCCGGCTGCTGGACGAACAGCGTGCGCTCTGGGAAAAACGCCGCGAGATTCGAGTCCACACGGCGCAGATTTTCACCCACGCGTGATGCATTGCGCCACGGCTCCCAATGATCGTCGGTGATGAGGGTGCCCTGCTCCACACGAGCGCCTTTCGGCTTCAGCACGACATGGATGCCAGGCGCGGCGGGATAGATGCGGCTGCGGAGGTATAAGCTGCCGCTGCTCTCAGGCGTGCGTGACCACTCGTGGTAGCTGAGTCCTTCGAGATGGATTGGCGCTTGAAACGCTGGCGTCAGTGCCGCCACACGGGCCGGGTCGCGATTCTCCAGCGGCGAAGTCTGAAGCGGCCAGTAAAGGCAAAGCAGCAGGGCACCGAGGATCAGCAGCGCTATGGCGCTGAGACGCACACGCGGCCCCAAAGGCCGCCGGTGATGCGCCCAGGCCAGCAAACTGAGCACGACGGCCAGCGTGAGCGTGGCATAGATCCAACTGCTCGGCGGCTGATCAAAACCGGGGGCATCCTCGTCGATCAACCGCAGCAGGATGGGCAGCCCAAACACGCCCAGGATCGCGACGAGCAGACTGAGGCCGCCCGTGAGCCATTTTTCCCGCTCCAAAGTCAGCGCCTGCATGGGCAGCAGCCAGAGGCCGAGACCGATGATGAAAAAGGCCCGCTCACCCATGCCCCGCATCACATCCGCGAAGGGCCGTGCGGACAGAAGCAGGTAAAGCCCGTTTTGCAGGGCTGCTGGCAGCACGATGAGCACCACGCCCGCAAGCAAGGCGGCCTGCCAGTAAGCACGCAACGCCAGCGGTCGTGTGCCGAGAAAACGGCGCTCATTGCCAGGTCTGTCTTCCGGGCAGCCTTCGATCAGGCTCAGAGCCGCCAGCGCAGCCGCGATGGGGATGAACTGCATCCAAAGCGGCGCGGACTCGCCCCACTGCGGCGGAAACACCCACTCCAGATTCACCGCCAGATCAAAACCCAGCAGCGCCAGAAAGCCGAACCAACGCAGTCGCAGGTAAGTGAACTCTTTGCGGAAGTGATGAAGTGTCAGGCTCATGGTTTCTTCGGCTGTTCGGGCAGCACCTGGGCCATTTGTTCAGGGGTGAGTTCGAACTCGAGGGTGCCGCGTTCTTCGGCGTGCCAGAGGCTGGCGTCTTGCTGGTCGATCCATTCGTCGAGGCTGCGCTGGAGGATCACCTGCTGCTCTCGCGGATGCCAGAGGCGGACTTCGAAGCCCTGATTCTCCTCATGGAGCCAGAGGCCGCTGTGATCCCGCCAGATCGCATACCGAGATTCGCGGCTGACGAGGCCGAGAGTATGAGCCTCGTTCTCACGCAGTTCCTTGTCTTCGAGCACGAGGAAGAAATCGTCGTCCAGCTCATGCTTCCGCGCTGTGGCATTGCGGAAGGCATCGACGGGAAGCACGGCGGAGGCGAGGCGATGAACGCGGCCGTGCATCTCCCATGCATCGCGCAGCCAGGCGAAGGCGTTGAGCTCCAACCTCATGCCGGGACGGATGAGAAACGCGTTTTCCTGGGTCCAAAGCTGTCGGTAGGGCATGGATGCGATGCGTTTCATCTCATGCACGACGATCCGCAGCCGCCAGGGGCGCTGGATGGCATCCTCACGTTTCAGGCGCATGCTTTGCAGCAGCGCATCGAGCGTCTTGCGGCCGTTGTACACCGCATCGTTGCGGATTTGATCCTGCCAGAGCGTGGTGGCGGGGTAGTGCTTGAAAAGCGCCCGCGTGTGGTCGTGGTGCAGCCATGAGCCGTAGCCGCGTTCGGTGCTCGGGGTGTCCGTGTGGCTGCCCTCGGGCGGCCAGGGCTCGTTTTCACGAACAGGCGCGAATTCGAGGATGCTGACGACCTCATCTTTGCCGAGGCCGGTGAGGCGCAACGTGGGCCACAGGCCGCGTCCGGGCGTTTTGTCCGCCGGATCGGCCTTGCCAAACTTCAAAGCGAGTTTGGATGCGTTGGCGTATTTTTGCTCGGGACGCGTGATCCACTCGGTGCGCCAAGTGTGGTCGATCCAGGCTGAAACAAGCAGCGTGGCGAGCAACAGGCCCGTCGCGCGTAATCGCCGCCTCGGCACCGTGGCGCACCACCAGGCCGCCATGATGCCTGCGAAGGCCAAAACGCCCGCGACGAGGCTGCCGCAAAGCTGCACGCGTTGTGATTCAGGCGTGATGGACTCCGGCACGGACCATCTCTCCTGCATGGCCAGCCACACGCCCGCACCGACGAGCGAGAGCACTGCCAGGGCGATCACCTGACGCGAGGACGAGGCCAGCGCGGTCACTCCGCCCGCCAGGGCGCAGAGCAGACCACCCGCGAGCAGCACCGCGCCGCTCATGGCCGCCCATTGAGCCGCACCGAGGTCAAAACCGCGCCAGCCTTGACTCAGCACGAGCAGCAGCGGCAGCATCACCGCGGTGAAAACGAAGAGAAGCTTCCCGCACCACAGCGCCGCCTGCCCCACAGGTCGCGTGAGGCTGAAGGTGTCCGTGTTTGAAGGCGAGTCTGCGCTGACGCAGCGCCACACGACTGCGGCTGCCATCAGCATGGGCGCGACCTCCAGCCAAAGCTCCAGGTTCACATAGGCGAAGAGCGAAAAGGTGCTCTTTGCCTCAAGGAAACGATGCCACTGGCGCAGAATGAGTGCGAGCAACCACAACAGCACCATGAACCGCTGATGCCGCCACTCGACGCGGCATTGATGAATGACACGAGAGAAGAAAGGAGCGGCAGTCATGGCTTCAGAAACCTCCAGGCTCGTTTTTCAGGCACATACACAAAATCGCTCACCTTCAGGCGGCGGAAGAAGGGAGGCTGCTCGTGTATGGGCATGCGTTTGTCCCAGAAGCGGCTGCCATCGGCGTTCAGCAGAGAGGGATAGGGCGGGCCGGACTGCTCGCGGCTCGCATCGCCATTGAGTCCCTGCCACCGCAGGCAGAGTTCGAATGCCTCCGCCGAGCCAAACTCCGCCGCACGCTCCACTTTGCGGTTTGTCTGCATGGATTGCATCAGCAGGACGGTGTCCTCGAACTCCTCCTTCACCACGGTCTCGATCTGCGGCCGTGTTTCCGGTTGTTTGTCCAAGGTGCGGATGATTTCGCCCTGAAAGTCATGCCGGGCTTCCTTCATGAGCCTAGCGACCACTTCAGGATCGTCTTTCCAAGCCAGCAGCAACTCCTCAGCGCCAGGCGGCAGCACGGGGGCGGCGAGGAGGCGCGGCTTGTGCCGTTTCGCTACCTCCGCCCAGCCTTTGCGAACGACCAGATCGGCCAGCATGGCGTGACTCGGGGCGCGTTCGACCAGCGCCTCGCGCTGATCCTCGGTCACAAAACGCTCGAGGAGGTTGTTCGGCGGTTTGTTGGACCAGCCGGGCCATTGATGTGAGCGCAGTTCCAGCAGCAGCGGCAAATGATTCCGACCCAGCGGCTCAAAGGCCTGCGTGAGGAGCGGATGAGCCGCATTCGTATAGACCGCCCGCGTGCATGAGGCGGTGGAGAAGAGATCATAGACATAGCGTCTGGCCTCCTTCTCCGTGCTTTCAGCGGAGGGCGGCTTCAGAGTGTTGAGGCGTTCTTGAAAGGCTTTCAACTCACGCCCGCGGTAAAGGACTTCGGAATCGTTCCAGTGGAGTTCGTTGCCCCAATTGGAAGGAATGTCTGCCAGTCGGACTTCAGGCGATTTCCAGCTTGTGCGGCTCTGGCCGAGAAAACGGCTGCGCAGGAGGATGAGCCGCGCGGCGGCGAGATCGACACCGGTCGGCTCGCCATCGGCATGGTTGAGGAGGTTGCTCCACGTCACCTCCAGCAGCGAATGACGCCAGCCCGTGTGATCGCCGCGCTGACTCACAATCGTCTGCTTCGTGGGTTCCAGCCTGACGAGACGCTGCGCTGGCAGATGCAGCAGGATCGCTTGCCCGTTTTCCGCATCCCAATGCGCACGCGATTCCTGATGCAGGAAAAGCGTCAGCGCACCGGGCTTAGGTCCCTCCGCCGGACTGACGCGCAGGATTTTCCAGCGCACCTCATCACACCCCGCACTGGCACCGCTCACGACGGGCATCTCCATCGCCAGATCCCGCTGGAACCAGTCCACCATGAAATCGGTCTCGATGCCGAGCGGTTCGTTGAAACGCGGATGCGGTTTGGAAAAAGCGGCCAGCGGAGTGAGCGGCTGGCCGTTCAGCGTCCACTTGGGCATGTACTCATCATCGGGCATGAACAGAGTGCTTTTGGGGAAGAAGCTGCTCAGCACCTGATTCCCGCGATAGACCTCCCACTGCGGTGAATCGTAGGCCGAGGAACGATACGAATGGTGCTCTGCGCTCTCAACACGGCGGGACGAACCCGCCTGAGTGAAAACACTGCTGAGCGGACGAAGCACCACATGCACGTCCTTCATGCCCGTGACCGACGGCAGCTTTCCGCGAAGCGACGGACCAAAACTCCGCTCCGTGCCTTCGAAGCGCGCTTCGGCGAGATCGAAGGCCGTTTGGAGCTGTGGAGCGAGTTTTTGAACGAGTGCCACATCTTGCGAAACAGGCGGTGAATCGCCCCAGGAGCCGAATCGTGCCGCCAACAAGCCCAGCAGGCCCGCGAGCGAGGTCAGAGCGAGGCGTCGCCGAAACGAATAGCCGTGAGCGAGGTGCCTCCAGACCAGTGCGCTGCTCAACAAAGCAAACACGCCCCACCCAAGCGCGAGCATGGGCCAAGTCTGGTAAAAACTGATGGTGCCCGAATCCGCCGTCGCGACATCGAGTGACTTCGACGCGACGAGCAGCGTGAGTGCGAGGGCCAGCAACAGCTTCCACACCTCCTTCATCTGCCACAAGGCCAGCATGGGCAGCAGCCACGCGGTAAAACCCGCCGCAAAGCAAAGACGCTCTCCCATGCCGCGCAGCACATCTCCAAACGGCCGGTCGGAGATGGCCAGATACAGTCCATTTTGCAATACCACAGGCAGCACGATGAGCAGCAGCCAGATCATCACGCGGGCGAGCCAGTAGATGCGCAGCGGCATCGGGCGTGTGCTGATGAAGCTGCGATCACTCCCCGGCCGGTCCTCCGGGCATGACAGCAGCAGCGAGAGGCCCGCAAGCAGCAAAACCACGGGCACATACGCCAGCCAGCCCGGCGATGCTTCTCCTGCCCGCATCGGCAGCAGCCACTCCAGATTGACGGCCAGCTCAAAGCCCAACAGCGCCAGAAAAGCGAACCAGCGCAGCCGCAGATAGAGGAACTCTTTGCGAAAATGATGCCGGACGAGGTTCATGGCTCATTTCCCTTCGAGGCGATAAGCACGGGCGAGAGCGACGAAGATCTCGCGCAGGCTCATGGGGCGGATTTCAGGATGTGCCGCACTCGGAAGTGCTGCCTGGAGCGCGGCGGCGAAGGAACCCTCGTTCGTGAAACGGCTGGCGGTGAAGCGCAGCGTGCGGCCTGCTTGCTCGGCGTGGAGCCAGTCGGTGGGCATGTTCGCCGGTGCTTTTGCCTGATCGGGAAGCACGACTTCGATGGCTCGGAAGCGGCTTTGTAGGCTGTCGCTCGTTTCATCGAGCGCGAGCTGGCCGCGATTGATGATGGCGATGCGGTCCGCAAGACGCTGCACCTCTTCGATGTCATGCGATGAGACAAACACGGTCCAGCCTTCCTGCTCCGTGAGTTCGAGCAGACCACGGATGAATTCATCCCGCACGAGTGGATCAAGGCCGCTGAAGGGTTCGTCGAGCACGACGAGTTTTGGACGATACGCGAGGCTGCTGAGCAGCGCGGCTTTCATGCGCATGCCGCGTGAGAGATCCTTGAGCTTTGTAGAGAGAGGGAGATCAAATTGCGTGAGCAGTTGCTTCTCAAAGGCGGCATCCCAGTTCGGATAAAGTGGGCGGCAGTAGTCGAGAAACTGCCTCACGGTCATCCACAGCGGCAGTTCCATGTTTTCAGAGACGTAGCCGATCTGCGTGAACTGCGCGGGGCCGAGTCTGCGTGAATCGACGCCCAAAATGCTCGCTGAGCCGGCATCCGGCCGGTGAAGGTTGAGCAGGCACTTGATCGTGGTGCTCTTCCCCGCGCCGTTCGGCCCGAGGAAGGCGGTCACCTGCCCTTCCGGCACTTCGAGGCTCAAACCGGCGACGGCTTCCGTTTTGCGGAAGCGTTTATGAAGATCGGTGATCGTGATCATAGGCTTTTGAGGTGGGCGATGACTTGATTGAGGGTGAGATTGAGATCGGCGGCTTCTTTGAGCAGCGCCCGGCACTCCGGCGTGATTTGCGCGAGCCGCTCGGCGAGGTCCGGCTGGTCCGGCACCGTGACGACCATGCCAATGCCGGGCCGTGAATTGAGCCAGCCCGCGTCCTTGAGCAGCAGCACGACCTTGTGCGCGGTGGTGGGGCTGATTTTCAGCTCCTGGCTCAGCGTGCGGACGCTGGGGAACGCATCGCCTGCCTTCATCTGCCCCGTGAGCAGCGCCTTCCGCACGGCCAGCAGGATCTGGTCGGAGACAGGCGAGCCGTCTTGAAGCTGGATGGAAAAAGGCAGCATGAGCTGGGTGTTCTTAGTGTAACAGCACAACTGATACACATGCAAATGAAAAGATGGCGTCTTGCTGTGCCCACACGCGCCTGGCTCATCTCGCGGAGCGAGATGGCTACTTTTTCCTGCCGCGCTTCGGCTTGCTGTAAACGACGTTCTTGCGCTGCGGCAGCGCACCGGTGTCGTCGGTGTTCAAACCGGCACGTTTCTTGAGTTCGCGGATTTGGTCGCGCAGCAGGGCGGCGCGTTCGTATTCGAGCTTGCTGGCGGCTTCGGCCATTTCCTGTTCGAGTTCGCGGATGGTTTCCGTGATGGCGAAATCGCCGCCGCCTTCGCGGACGATGCTTTCTTCGAGATCCTTGGCCTTGCCGAGCACTTGCAGGCTTTCCTGCACGGCACGCTGCACCGTCTGCGGGGTGATGCCGTGCTTCTCGTTGTGATCGGTCTGCACCTGGCGGCGGTAGCCGCTAATGCTGAGCAGGGCGCGGATGCTTTTCGTCTCGATGTCGGCAAAGAGCACGACCTCGCCGTTGATGTGACGCGCGGCGCGGCCGGAAGTCTGAATCAGTGACGATTCGCTGCGCAGGAAGCCTTCTTTGTCGGCATCAAGGATGCAGACGAGGCTGACCTCGGGCAGGTCGAGGCCTTCGCGAAGGAGATTGATGCCGACGAGCACGTCGCAGTCACCTGCACGCAGGCTGCGCAGGATTTCGACGCGCTCGATGGCGTCGATGTCGCTGTGCAGGTAGCGGACTTTGAAGTCGAGATTGCGCAGGTAGTCGGTCAAATCCTCCGCCGTGCGCTTGGTGAGCGTCGTGACGAGCACGCGCTCGTTTTTCTCGATGCGCTGGCGGCAGAACTCGATGGTTTCATCAATCTGGCCCTTCAGCGGTTTGATGGTGATGACGGGATCGAGCAATCCGGTCGGACGAATGATCTGCTCGACGACAAGCGGCCGGCCCTTGGTCGTCACGTCGAATTTTTCCACCGGCTGTGAGCTGCCGCTGACGCGCACGGCCTTGCCGGGCAGTGCGGCAGGCACGCCTTCCTCGATGCCGATGCGGTCTCGCAGATGCGGGATGTATTTCTCGTTTCCGACGACGCTGTTTTCGATCTCAAAACGCGCGGGCGTGGCGCTGACATAAACAAGCTGACCCACTTTCCCCATGAACTCTTCAAAGCGCAGCGGACGGTTGTCGAGGGCGCTCGGCAGGCGGAATCCATGCTCGACGAGCACGGTTTTGCGTGATTTGTCGCCCTCAAACATGCCGCCGATCTGCGGGATGGTGACGTGGCTTTCGTCGATGAACATCAGCGGCGGCTCCTTGAAGAAGTCCAGTAGCGTGCCGGGTGTGGCGCCAGGTTCACGACCGGTGAGATGGCGGCTGTAGTTCTCGATGCCCTGGCAGAAGCCCATCTCCTGCATCATCTCGATGTCATACTGCGTGCGCATCTTGATGCGCTGGGCTTCGAGCAGTTTTCCTTCTTTTTCAAACCACGCGACGCGCTCCTCCATCTCCTCGCGGATTTTCACGATGGCCTTGCGCAGTTTGTCGCCGGGCGTGACGAACTGCTTGGCGGGAAAAATCGTGTAGCTCGGCATTTTGAGCGTCACGGTGCCGGTGAGCACGTCCACAGCGCTGATGCGGTCGATTTCATCGCCGAAGAACTCGATGCGGATCGCTTCGTTCTCCAAATAAGCGGGGACCACCTCAATGACATCGCCCCGGGCGCGGAATTTCCCGCGCGTAAGCTGGATGTCATTTCGCTCGTAAAGCATATCGACCAGCTTGGTGAGCAAGGTCTCGCGTGACATCTGCTGGCCCACGTTCAGCGGCAGCATCATGCCCTCATAATCTTCCGGCGAACCCAGGCCGTAAATGCAGCTCACACTCGCCACGATGATCGTGTCCTGCCGCGTGATCAGCGCCCCCATGCTGGAGAGGCGCAGGCGCTCGATCTCATCGTTGATGGCGGAATCCTTCTCAATGTAAGTGTCCGTGCGGGCGATGTAGGCCTCCGGCTGGTAGTAGTCGAAGTAGCTGACGAAGTACTCCACCGCGTTGTGCGGGAAGAAGTTTTTAAACTCCGAGTAGAGCTGCGCCGCGAGAGTCTTGTTGTGTGAGAACACCAGCACCGGTCTGCCGACCTCCGCGATGATGTTCGCCATCGTGAAGGTTTTGCCCGAGCCGGTCACGCCCATGAGCGTCTGGTGGCGGTTGCCGGCCCGCACCGACTTCGTCAGCTTCGCGATGGCCTGCTCCTGGTCGCCCTGCGGGCGGTACTCGGTGTTGAGCCGAAAAACGGACATCGCGGGGGCTGAGGCGGCTTAGGACATGCTCTGTCCGGCCTCGTCAGGCAGCGGCAGGTCCATGTCCTCGTTCACCGCGGTCTTGGCCGGGCTGCTGGCGGCGGCCTTCTTGCCGTAGCGCTGCTTGTATTCCTTCCAGGAGATGAGCTTGCGGTCGGATTCATCCCAGAGGCGCAGGTTGATGCACTTCAGGCTGGCCCAGAACGTCAGCGGCTTGATCGAATGGAACATCGGGTGCGAGTTATGGCAGTCCTCCAGGTAGTAGTTCGGGATACGAGAGCTGAGGTGATGCACATGGTGGAAACCGATGTTGCCGGTGAACCACTGGAGGATTTTTGGCAGCTTGTAGAAGGAGCTGCCTCCCAGCGCGGCGCTGGTGTAGTCCCATTCGTCACGATGCTCCCAGTAGGTGTCCTCATACTGGTGCTGCACATAGAACATCCAAATGCCCGCCATGCCGGCAAACATCGTCACCGGAAGCTGCATCATGACGTAGTTTTTGAAGCCGAAGAGCCAGCTCATGCCCACCACCATCAGCAGCAGGGCCAGGTTCATCCACATCACCGAGGCGCGGTCCTTGCCTTTGGCGCGGGGGGACGGGAAGCGCTGATGCACCAGGAACAGCAGAAGCGGTCCGAGAATCAGCAGCACGAAAGGATTGCGGACGATGCTATAGAACAACTTCTGGCCGGGGCTGGCCTCCTGGTACTCCTTCACCGTCATCGTCCAGATATCGCCATCGCCACGGCGGTCCAGATCTCCCGAGGTGGCGTGATGCACGGAATGCTGCCAGCGCCAGTGGCTGTAGGGCGTGAAGGTGATCATGCCGCAGATGAAGCCGAGGATGCTGCTGGCCCGCTTGGATTTGAAGAAGGAGCCGTGGCCGCAGTCATGGAAAATGATGAAAGCGCGCACCACCAGCAGGCCGGCGAGCAGCGCGAAGGCCAGGGTCAGCCAGTAGGAGACCGACAGGCTGCGATACATCGCATACCAGGCGAAAATGAGGGGAACGAAAGTGTTTACGATCTGCCAGATGGAACGGGGGACGGAGGGGACCTGGAACGGCGCCACGATCTCCTTCCATTCGTTGATTGTGGCCTGGGGCTTGGCTGATGTCATCTCAGGGGCGCTGGTCGTGGTCATGGTTGATGGAGCGCGGTATGTAGCAGATTTTCCGAATTAGTCCCGCACTCAATTTGTCAAAAACCTCTCATTTTTGGTACAGCCAGGGACAGCTCCAAAGCTCAATTCATGCCGAAAATCGGCCTCAGTAGTCACGAAACGGCCCCCGTGGCTCACTGGCGTCCATTTCGGCCCGCCAAGCCCCGAAACGCTCGCGTAGCATTTTCGCGATCTCGGGCTTTTCGGCGCTCAAATCATGCTTTTCGCCCAAGTCGGTGCTCAGATCGTAGAGGCCGCTGCCTTTCGCCGACTCCAGCCACTTCCACTGCTCAAACCGGGCCGCCTTGTCGCTCCGGCGCTGCCAGAACATCTCCTTTCGCGGCGATTTCGCCTCGCCGCTCAGGATGGGCAGCATGTCGAAGCCATCCAGCTTCACCCCCTCGGGAGCTTTGGCGCCGGTCGCGGCCAGCAGCGTCGGCACCAGCTCCAGGGCGGTCAGAAACTCGTCCGTCACCTTGCCAGCGGGCAGTTTTCCCGGCCAGCGCATGATGAAGGGCACGCGCAGACCGCCCTCCCACATCGTGCTCTTGCTGCCTTTGAGCGGCGCGTTGCCGCCATTGCCGCTGCCGCCATTGTCGGACATGAATAAGAAGATCGTGTTGTCCTTCTGCCCGGCTTTTTCGATGGAATCCATCAAGGCACCGATGGCCTCGTCCATGCAGGTCACCGCGCCGCAGTAGCGGGCCAGTTTTTCATCCGCCACCTTCCCGCGATACAGCGCGGTGTATTTTTCCGGTGCCTGCACGCCCTCACCTTTCTTCTTTTCACCCGCCACGGTGCCCTCCGGCAGGGTGGAGGCTCCGTGCGGGGCGTTGAAGGCCAGATAGAGGAAAAACGGCTTCTTCCCTACATGCTGGTCCACAAATCGCAGCGCCTCGCGGCGGAACACGTCGGTCACATACTTGTCCTTGTCCTCCTCCGTTCGCGCATTGCCGCGAAACAGCGACGGCACGCCGTAGCGCTCGTGCGTGTAGTAGTCGATGCCGTTGTTCCCATGGCCGTAGAAGAAGTCAAAGCCGCGCTGCAGCGGCAAGAAGCGTTTCGCCTGCCCCATGTCCCATTTGCCGACGCAACCCGTCGCGTAACCGGCTTTGAGCAGCATGTCGCCAATCGTCACCTCCCGCACATCCAGCCCCAGCGTCATCTCCGGGGACACCGCATACTCCTCGGTGGTAAAACGGTGCCCGTAGTTCACCAGATCGTTCCGCACCATGTCATACAGCCCGTTGCGCTGCGGGTAGCGCCCCGTGAGCACGCTGCCCCGCGACGGCGTGCAGGCCGGCCACGTCACATAAAAGCTCGTCCCCCGCACACCTTCAGCGGCCAGCTTGTCCAGATTCGGCGTGATCAGCGGCTTGCTGCCAATGCAGCCGAGGTCCGGGTAGCCTTGGTCATCGCTGATGATGAAAACGACATTTGGCTGCGTACCGAAGCACGCAGCCGAAAGAATCAGGAAGAGAAGGACTCGCATGTCCGTCACAACGACGGCAGGCGGCGAATTACTTCACCTTGATCAGCTCCACGTCGAAGATCAGCGCCTCGTTCGGGCCAATGTCGCGTCCGGCGCCACGCGGGCCGTAGGCGAGCTTGGAGGGGATGAAGAAGCGGTATTTCGCGCCTTCCTGCATGAGCTGCACGCCTTCCGTCCAGCCGGCGATGACGCGGTTGAGCGGGAACTCGATGGATTCCTTGCGCTTGTACGAGCTGTCGAAGACGGTGCCGTTGATCAGCGTGCCTTCGTAGTGGACTTCGACCGTGTCCGTGGACTTCGGGCTCTTGCCGGTGCCGGGGGTGATGACCTTGTATTGCAGGCCGCTGGCCGTGACGGTCACACCGTCTTTTTTAGCGTTGTCTTCGAGAAATTTTTCACCTTTGGCGAGAGCGATGTCGGACATGAGAGGTTGGGGGTGTTGGAGTTGGAGAGCGGAGGCTAGCAAGAGGCCGAAAAATGTCGAATGACGAATGCAGAATGACGCTACACTCGCGTTATGAACCGCGAACGCCTCGTTTCACAGCTTACGTCTCACAGCGGCCCGTTTGACATCGCGATCATCGGGGGCGGGGCGACGGGACTTGGCGCGGCGGTCGATGCGGCCTCTCGGGGGCATTCGGTGGTGCTGGTGGAGCAGAGCGACTTTGCGAAGGGCACCTCCAGCCGCAGCACGAAGCTGGTGCATGGCGGCGTGCGTTATCTGAAGCAGGGGAATGTCTCGCTGGTGCTGGAGGCGCTGCGTGAGCGGGGGCTGATGGTGCGGAACGCGCCGCACCTCGTCCACAGCCTGCCGTTTGTGATTCCGAGCTACCACTGGTGGGAGGGGCCGTTTTACGGCATCGGCTTGAAAATGTACGACGCGCTGGCCGGGCAGCTCGGGCTGGAGCCTTCGCGCTATCTCACGCGGGAGGAAATCATCCAGCAACTGCCCACGCTGGAGACGGAGGGGCTCGATGGCGGTGTGGTTTATCACGACGGGCAGTTCGATGACGCGCGTCTCGCCATCCATCTGGCCCGCACGGCGGTGAATCATGGCGGCGTACTGCTCAATCACACGCGCTGCCGGGGTTTGATGAAGGAAAACGGCCACGTCATCGGCCTGAAGGCCGAATGCGTCGAAACAGGCCGCCAGCATGAGATTCGTGCCCGTTGTGTGATCAATGCCACCGGTGTCTTCGTCGATGACGTGCGGCGCATGGACGATCAAAAAGCCGAAAACATCGTCTCGCCAAGCCAGGGCGTGCATCTCGTGCTGCCGCGCGAGTTTATGCCCGGTGACTCGGCCATCATGATCCCGAAGACGGACGACGGGCGCGTGCTGTTTGCCGTGCCCTGGCATGGGCGCGTCATCATCGGCACCACGGACACGCCGGTGGATCATGCGAGCGTCGAGCCACGGGCGCTGCCGGATGAAATCGACTTCCTCATGACGCACGCGGCCCGTTATCTGACGCGGGATCCGCGTCCCTGCGATGTGCTGAGCGTGTTTGCCGGCCTGCGGCCGCTGGTGGCCGCGAAGAATGCGGAGTCCACCGCCGCGCTCTCGCGGGATCACACGATCCTCGTGGCAGACTCCGGCCTCATCACCATCACCGGCGGCAAGTGGACGACCTATCGGCGCATGGCGGAGGATGTCATCGACCACGCCGAGATGATTGGCGGCATCGACGTGAGGCGCTGTGTCACGCATGATTTGAAGATCCACGGCAGCGCCACGGTGCTGGACTGCAACGATCCGCTGGCCGTCTATGGCAGCGACGCGGCGGAGATTCGCGACTTGATGAGCGCAGAACCCGCGCTGGCTGAAAAAATCCATCCCAAGCTGGATCTCACAGCGGCGGAGGTCGTCTTCCACGTCCGGCACGAGATGGCCCGCACGCCTGGGGATGTCCTCTCCCGCCGCAGCCGCAGCCTGCTGTTTGACGCGCAGGCCAGCATGTCCGCCGCGCCGCGTGTGGCCGAGATCATGGCGCGGGAACTCCAGTGGGACGCAGAAACGACCGCGCATCAGGTGGAGCGCTTCCAGACGCTGGCCTGCGGCTACATCTTGGAGGGGTGATTCAGAGCCTTTTATAAAACCACCCGGAGTGAGAGGTGTCACCAGCGCCCTGCGCCACTTCTTACGTCTGACATCTCACCTCTGACTTCGGACACCTCCCCCGCTCCCTCACGGTCTTTTTACCAAGCTGATCAAGACCCACGGGAAGGATCGTTGGCCACCGCCAGCTTCCATTCTTGCAGTTCCTTGGGAGGAGTGGCGTGAGGAGTCGCCGTCTGCACGGCTTTCCATGCCTGGATGGCTGGCGCGGCGATGTAGGCCAGGTAGTCCGGTTCCAAGTGCGCCGAGGGTTCTGCCAATGCCTGGCGCCAGGCATCCATGGCATGACCAAGCGCATCCTCCGGCCGGTTCTGCCGCAGCCGGATGCGTGACATCTCCCGGAGGTCATCCAGCCGGTTTTTGTGGCTGGCGTTGTGAGCGGCGTGAAGCTCGTATTTCTCCTGGTGCGCGTCCCAGGCGTCATCCAGCCGCCCGGCGGCCTCGTGCGCTCCTGCCAGCGTCGTCAAAGCCCGGCTGATGAGGGTGTGATTGCCACCGCGATGCGCCACACGCAGCGCCTCACGAGCCGCCGCCAGCGCCTGGTCATGCTGGCGCAGGCCGCTGTGGCCGGTGGCCTGGATGCCGAGCGCCTTCACGCGCTGCTCCCTCAGGGAATCGGCGCTGCCACCTGCCTCGGGCACAGTGGCAGTGTGGGCCAGCGCCAAGTCACAGGCTTCCCACGCATGATGAATCGCAGACTCGTATCGTTTGGCTAGAATCTCGATCTCGCAGAGCAGCAGCAGCGGACCGATGACATGGGCCTGGTCTTTTTCCTCGTCGGCACGCAACCTAGCGATGCAGGCCGACTGCAGTTCAGCGGCGCGGGTGTAATCACCACGCTTCATCTCGATGCGCACGATTTTCTGCTCGATCTCAGTCATCGCGCATGGACTGGAGGCATGTGTCCCGGCCTGGGGGCGGCATTCGAGCGCGACGGCGATGGCGTCATCGAATCTCCCGGCGGATTCCAGCGCCTCGGCATGCTGCATGAGGATCGTGTGCATCCGATTCGCGTCGAGCTGCCACCGGCGCGCCTCGGTCGTGGTGTCCTGGGCGGCAAGCGCCGCCTCATCACCACGGCGAAGCTTGATGAGCACACGAACGATGAGGTGCTGCACCTGGAACCAGCTCTCGCTGCCGCGGCCCTCCTGGCGCTCGATCCGTGTGCGCAGCCCGGTCAGCTCCTGCAGCCCTTTCACGCGGTCCCCCTGGTCGATGACCACCAGCAGATACCTGAACTGCGTGGTGCGCGCGGCGGCGCTGTCCGGCCCGTGCAGCGTGGCGCTCAACAAGGCGCTTTTTCGCAGCGCCTCCTCGGCCAGCCTGCGCTCGCTCATGACATTGTATAAATCAGCGATCTGCGTCATGAGGGAGAGCTGAAGGGCGGGATCCTGGCACATGGCATCGATACGATTTTCACTGCTGATCAGCGCCAGCCGCAGCGCCTCAGGATTGCGGCCTTTGCGCACTTCTTCCGCCACCTTGGCGAGCATGCCGTTGAGAAAGCTGGCGGTTTCATGACTGCGCATGGACTCGGCCTCCGCCCGCTGCTGGGCCTGCCGCGCGAGCCTTGCCTGCCAGAGGGCCACTCCCGTGCCGGCAAGCAGCGCCAGCACGCACGCGCAGGCGGCCACGAAGGCTGTGCGGTGCCGCTTGATCCAACGCCTGGCAATGTAAGCCGTGCTGGGCGGGTGCGCGGAGACCGGCTCATCGTCAAGAAAACGCTGCAAGTCCGCCGCAAACTCCGCCGCGCTTTGATATCGGCGCTGCGGCTCTTTTTCGAGGGCTTGGAGCGTGATCCAGTCGAGATCCGGCGGCAGCCGCGAGGCATCTGGACGCGCCTCGGAGGGCAGCAGGGTCACAACCCGAGTGGTCATCGCCGTGGAGGGGCGCCTGGGCTGCTGCTCGCGGATGATGCGCCGGAACTCCTGCGGTCCTTTTTCCACCAGCGTGCGCGGGTCAAAGGGCGGGCCGCCGGTGAGCAGCTCGTACAGCAGCGTGCCCAGCGCATAAATGTCGCTGCGGGTGTCCACCGCCCCCACGTCCGCGATTTGCTCCGGGGACATGTACTGCGGCGTGCCGAGAATGAAATTCCCCTGCGTGACGAAAGTCATCGCGTAGAGGCCGCCGGAGCCCAGCGCCTTGGCGATGCCAAAGTCGATGATCTTCGGCACCGGATGGCCGTCCACCTCGGTGACGAGGATGTTGGAGGGCTTCAGATCGCGGTGGATGACGCCTTTCTGATGTGCGTGCTGCACACCGCCGCACACCTCGCGGAACAGGGCGATTTTTTCCCGCAGCGGCAGCGCGTTCTTTTCGCAGTACGTCGTGATGGGAAGGCCGCGCAGCAGCTCCATCACAAAAAACGGCCTGCCGTCCGGCGACACACCCGCGTCGTACATCGTGGCGATGCACGGGTGCTCCATCGCCGCGAGCATGCGCCGCTCCTGCTCGAAGCGGGCGAGGATCTGACACGAGTCCATGCCGCGCTTCAACAACTTGAGCGCCACCTCGCGCCGCACCGGCTCCGCCTGCTCCGCCCGCCACACGATGCCGAACCCGCCCTCGCCCAGCTTGTCCATCAGGCGGTAAGGGCCGATGACATCGCCCGGTTTTTCATCGCCGTCCTCCAGCGATCCCATCACATCATCCAGCATCGCGGCGGCGGCCGCGTCGGAGAAGGGATGGGCATCAGAGGACATGGGAGCGGACGCTGAGTATCGTAAAAAACGCGCATTGATCCACCAATTCATGACCTTCCTGTTTTTTTGCGACGTTGACCATTCATCCAGCCACGGCTTCACTGATGAAGCATGACACCCCTTCACCAGCTCCGCGCAGGCATCATCGGCACCGGTTTTATCGGCCCCGTTCACATTGAGGCGCTCAAGCGTCTCGGTGTCACCGTCAACGGCATCTGCGGCTCCACCAAGAGCGCCCGACATGTCGGTGAGCTGTGGGGCATCCCGGAAATCTATGGCGACTACGATCATGAGGCGATGTATGCCAGCCCGAACATCGACGTCGTTCACATCACCTCGCCGAATCGGGTTCACGTCGAGCAATGCCTCAGCGCACTCGAAATGGGCAAGCACGTCATTTGCGAGAAGCCTTTGGGCATGACGGCGTCCGACACGGCGAAGGTGGTGGAAGCGGTGAAGAAAGGCGGCAAAAAGGGGCCGGTCTTCGCGGTGAACTACATGTGCCGCTTCTTCCCCGCCATCCTGCAAATGCGCGCGATGGTGGCGCGTGGCGATCTCGGCAGGATCATGCACGTCCAGGGCCACTTCTTCCAAGACTGGCTGATGTATGAGACCGACTACAACTGGCGCATTCTCTCCAGCGAGGGCGGCAAACTGCGTGCTGTGGGCGATGTCGGCACCCACTGGATCGACGCGGTCAGTTTCGTGCTCGGCACCAAAGCGCAGAGCGTCTTCGCCCACATCGAAACCTTCCACAAGACCCGCAAACGTCCGGAAGGCGAGGTGCAGACCTTTGCGAAGGTCGATCCGAAGAAGATGATCGACTACAAGGTCGATACCGAGGACTTCGGCAGCGTGCTGCTGAAGTTCGGCAAGGCGAAGCACGGCTTCGCCGACGGCGTGCATGCGAATGCTGCGATCTCACAAGTGGCCGCCGGCTGGAAGTGCAGCCTGAGCTTCGGAATTTACGGCACCAAGGGCAGCGTGCGCTGGGATTTGCAGCAGCCGAACGAAATCAATGTCGGCCATCGCGATGAACCGAATCAAATCCTCCAGCGCGGCACGCCCGGCTTCCTCGAAGACGTCGCCAACTTCACCGACTACCCGCCCGGCCACGCCGAAGGCTTCAGCGATGGTCACAAGATGCACTACCGCGCCATTTACGAGCACATCGCCAGCGGCAAGAAAACGCCCGCCCTCTTCGCCACCGCCGAAGACGGCCACCACGAGGTCAAACTCTGCGAAGCCATCTTGGAAAGCAGCAAGGCGAAGGGGTGGGTGAGGGTGTGAGATACCGCCACATATGATTCGACAGCCAACAGAACGACAGATTGCAGCGGCAAAGCGTCTTGGTATTCAATCTGAGGGAATGACCTTCAGGGTGATTTCTGCACACATAGGAGACGAGCTTGACCGCAGGTCTGACGCCTATGTGAAGGAACACAATTTGTCGCCCGGCATGGTTGTCAAATATGTTGGCCCGAACGAAGCCTTTCCTGCAAAGCTGGTGATTAGTTCATACGGCAAGAACTGTTTTCTTTATTTCAAAGGCGGTTCCTGGTTCTACTGCCGTCCTTGGGATGTTGTTCCGATCAAAGCAGAAAAGTCTCGCAAGAATGTCGTAGCCACTCGGCTTGCAACGGGTTTAGATATTCGAACTCGATCAAGGCGGTCCAGCTAATCGCGAATTAGTCAGATCCAATTCCCAATGCGCTCCGAATCGCCAGCGCATCTTTGAGCACCTTGCCAATCGTGACGCCGAGGACGGTGAAGCAGCCCATTTTCGGCGGGGGCGGCTTTCGCGTTTGCCGTGGGGATGATTCAGGACGGGCGAAACGTCGGAATATGTGAAAATGCGAGTTTGAGGAATTTAAACTGCCAGTTTAGATTCCTCAAATGAAGGCAGTCACGCGAAACATCCAAAAACACCTGCTCACGGCGGCGAAAAATTTCCCTGCGGTGGTCATCACCGGGCCGCGACGCTCGGGGAAAACCTTTCTGCTGCGCAAGCTGCTTCCGAAGGCGGAATACTATTTGTTTGAAGACCCGGACATCATCTCCCGCTTCCGCAACGACCCGCAGGGGTTTCTGGATGGCGTGAAGCTGCCGGTGATTCTCGACGAGATTCAGCACCTGCCGGAGGTCTTCAACTATGTGCGCAGCCGCATCGACGCGAACCCGCGCAAGACGGGCCGGTGGTTTCTCACCGGCTCGCAAGAGTCGGGTCTGATGCGCAACGTGACTGAATCCATGGCCGGTCGTGCGGCGGTGATGCAACTCATGCCGCTGGCGGTGAGCGAAGCGCCCAAGGTCGGTATGCTGAACGGCGGCTACCCGGAGGTAGTGGCGCGTCCGAAGGCCGCTCGGCTGTGGTTCAGCTCGTATCTGCAAACGTACATCGAACGTGATGTGCGCACGGTCTCGGCCATTCAAGACCTCGGCGCGTTTCGACGCTTCCTGTCGCTGCTGGCGACACGTCATGGTCAAATCTTGAACAAGACTGATCTCGCCGCGCCGCTGAGCATGAGCGTGCCGGGCATCGGCAAGTGGCTCGACATCCTGGAGATGACGGCGCAGATCATCGTGGTGCCGCCGTTCTTTGAAAGCATCGGCAAGCGCATCATTCGCTCGCCGAAAATCTTCATCGCTGATCCTGGACTCGCCTGTCACTTGCTGGGCATTGAGACGGAGGCCGAATTGGAACGCTCGCCGTTTCTTGGCAGCATTTTCGAAGGGCTGGTGGCCGCTGAAATCGTCAAGGCGCAGGTGAACGCGGGCAAGCGCCGCGAGATTTACTACTTCCGCGACCAGCAGGGGTTGGAGGTCGATTTCGTGGTGCCGGGAAAGAACGGTTCCATGCACTTGATCGAGGCCAAGGCGTCGCACACGGCCAAACCGGACATGGTGATCCCGATGCGCCGCCTCAGCGACGCATGGAAGAAGCACTTTGGCCCGAAGCGCGAGGTGAGCTGCACGCTGGTGCATCGTCCGGCGCGCGCGGCCAGCCCGTCACGCGCCATCGCGGAGGGCATGCAGGTTATTTCCTTCAAACAACTGGGTGAAATGGTCGAAAAGCTGTGATTTTTCCGCCCTGGCCGTTTTGAGCAATTTAAACGGACAGTTTAGATTCCTCAAAGTCAGAAGCGCGCTCGCCCTACGACGCCTTTTTCTACTATTACACCGATCAAATCCAGGCCGTTCGCAGCGGGCCGTGGAAGCTGTATCTTGCCGGAGCGAAGCGCGACGCCAAAGGTGTCCCAAAATCCTCCGGCGAACCCTAGCTCTTCGACCTCATCAGCGATCCCAACGAAAAGGACGACCAGTTCACCGGCCAGCCGGAGATCGTGAAGCGCCTCCTCGCACGCGCCGAATTCATCCGCGCCGATCTCGGAGAAAAGAATCGTCCCGGCAAAGGCGTGCGTCCCGTGGGCAAGGTGGAGAATCCGACGCCGCGTCTTTTGCAGCCGTGACTACATCATGTAGCGCAGCTTGTCGTAGGCCCGCTTTTCCTTCCGCTCGTCGTCGATGGCTTCCACCAGCTCGTCGAAGCCGAACATGGTTTTCACACGGTGCGTGAGCAGCGCACGGTCGTAGGGGACCTTGCCCGAGGTCCAGTAGGCGGAGGTGTGCGGGCTGAACTCTGCGTAGGGTGCGGGGCCAAGTTCATCGGCTACATTTGGCAGGTTCCGCCACAGCCGCAGGTGCTGGCGGTGAGATGCGATGGCCGCTGGCACGAGCTCGGGATAGCCGTATTGCGCGAGGTCGGTGATGGCAGCGGCGTGGTTGTTGACGTGCAGGAGACTTCCGTAACCCTGGACGTGGACTTTCGGGTCTTGATTGATGATCTCGTCGAGCACGGCATCGACCATGCCCTTCACATCCGTGTAATGCGGCGTTCCATCGTCCCCATCCGGCAGGGTGATCTTGTTCCCGGTGATCCGGCCCTTCGCCTTCCCGTAGTAACCGCTTCCGGGATGGGCTTTGTCGAAAAGGCCGATCAGCTTGCGAATCCCTTCGACAATCGACGGCGTGGCGAACTCGGGGCGTTCCTTGAGCGCATGAATGGCGATGGAGGCGAAGATCACGTTGTGCCCGGACTCGCGCGGCGTCTTGATGTTCTTCGCCAGCGCCTCGGCGATGCCGTCGATCAGGCTTTCGTTCGGTTTCTCCTTCGGAAAGGCTTCGAACAACTCCGAATCCGCGATCTTCGAGGTCTTCGTCATCTTCGACCCGAACACTGACTCCCCGGCCATGACGCGGTCGAGATCGCCTTCGATTCCCTTGCAGACTTCGGGATCGAGATCCGGGCGTTGCTTGCCGATGAAATAACCGGCCACCAGGGAGGCACCGAGATGCCCGGCCATCGCGCTCATCCGGTGGGCCCTGGCCATGGCATTTAGGCCCTTCACGAGATACGCCTCGTCGATGACGCTGCCCTTGGCCGTGGGTGTTTCAGCGGCGTGGGCCGTCGTTCCCCAGAGGCCGGGAATGCTCAACCCGCCGATGATGCCGGTGGAAAGCTTGAAAAACTTGTTTCGATTCATGGTGTGTCATTCCTCAGGTTGCATGGGTTTGATGTGCCAACGCGTGAGGGGACAACAAAATAGCGGCACTCATGGTTTCGCGCAGGGCATGCGGCTTTTGAAGAGTTCTCCGAACCGCCTGCGTTTATCCTTCACCATGCGCATTGCCATCATCGCCTCGCTTCTCACTGCGTTTTCGATCATCGCCGCGGAAGAGCGGCAGTTGCACACGTTCGAACGCATCCAGCTCACGGATCGCTACTACTCGGAGGGCATCAACGCGGCGGATGTGAATGGTGACGGCCATGTGGATGCGATTCACGGGCCGTTCTGGTTCGCGGGGCCGGACTTCAAGACGAAGAAACTCATCTACCAGACCGCGCCGCAGAATCGCGAAGGCTACGCGAACAACTTCTTCTCCTGGCCCTACGACTTCAACAAGGACGGACTCGTCGATGTGCTCACGGCCGGTTTCCCCGGCACGCCTGCCTTTGTGTATCAGAATCCGGGTAAAGAAGGACATGACGGGCCTTGGCCGAAGCATCAGGTCTTTGACTGGGTCTCGAACGAGTCGCCGCATTTTGTGAATCTCGTCGGCGATGCCGTGCCGGAGCTCGTTTGCACGCGCGACGGCTACTTTGGCTATGTGGAGATCAATCCGGCGAATGGATTGGAGCCTTGGAACTTCTATCCCATCTCGGACCGCATCGCGCCGGTGAAATTTGGCCACGGTTTGGGCGTGGGCGATGTGAATGGCGACGGCCGGCTCGATGTGCTGATGAAGGATGGCTGGTTCGAGCAGCCGGAGGATCTCACGCAGGGCCACTGGACGCTGCACAAGGCCGTCTTCGCCCAGCGCGGCGGTGCGGAGATGTTTGCCTATGATGTCGATGGCGACGGCGACAATGACGTCATCACCAGCCTCGCCGCGCACGAGTACGGCCTGTCCTGGCATGAGCAGACGCCGCAGGGCTTCAAGGAGCACCTCATCATGGGCGACCGCCCCGGCCTGAACCGTTACGGCGTCTATTTCAGCGAGCTGCACAGCGTCCAGCTCGCCGACATGGATGGCGACGGGCTCAAGGACATCGTCACCGGCAAGACTTACTGGTCCCACCACAAAAAATCCCACGGCTGGAACGACGGTGCGGTTGTTTACTGGTTCAAACTCATCCGCAGCAAAGACGGCGTGGACTGGCTGCCCATGAAGGCCGACGGCGAGGCTGGCATCGGACGCCAGCTCGTCATTCAAGACATGAACGGCGACAAGCTGCCCGACATTCTCGCTGGTGGTATGAGAGGTGCGCACGTTTTGATCCATCGCATGAAAAACGTCAGCGAGGCCGAATGGAAAGCCGCGCAGCCAAAACGCCTGAAAATGACCGAAACACCGCCGGTGGCCGGCAAACCGGCTCCCATCGACGAAACGACCGGCCGCGTGCCGGATGCGATCGAAGGCGAGACACTCGTCGCAACTGCCAAAGTCACCGCCGGAGCCGCGAAAATCCAAGGCATGAAAAACTTCACCGGTGCGCGTTGGAGCGGTGATGCCCAGCTTCTCTGGAGCGGCGGCAAAATCGGCGACACGCTTGAAGTCGAACTCAGCATTTCAGAAAAAGCCGCTTACACGCTCGAAACAGTCTTCACCCGCGCTCCCGACTTCGCCATCGTGCAGCTCGCCCTCGATGGCAAAGACCTCGGTGCTCCGCTCGATCTCTACCAGTTTGGCAAAGTCGGCACGACAGGTGTTTTGGAGCACGATCTCGGTGAGATCGAAGTCGGAGGCCACAAGCTCACAATCCGAATCATCGGGACGAATCCGAACGCGGTGCAGAACCGGTTTGCCGGCTTGGATTACGTGAGGCTGGCTCGGACTCCGTAAGTTGTGTTGCTCCATCTCCCCTCTGCACGCCGCATAGCTGTGCAGAGGGATCAACCCGCGAGCCGCGCACTGCTTCTTCCGGATCAGCAGGGCTTTGTCGCCTGCTTTGAAACAGCCCTGTTTCACCAAAGCAGCAGAACGAGACTCTGGCGATCAAGCTGGTGCCGATAAAGCAACCCTGCACTCAGCCGATCCCCAGAGCCTGCCGAATCGCGAGCGCGTCCTTGAGCGCTTCGTCGATCGTGTCGCCGAGGACGGTGAAGTGGCCCATTTTGCGGCGGGCGCGGGCTTCGCGTTTGCCGTAGAGGTGAAGTTTGGCGCGCGGATGATTCAACACGGACGACCAGTCGGGATGCGTGAGCGGGGTGGGCCAGATGTCGCCGAGGAGGTTGACCATGACGGCGGGTGTGTGCTGGGAAGCATCGCCGAGTGGGAGGCCACAGACGGCGCGCTGCTGCTGCTGGAACTGGTTCGTGAAGCAGGCGTCGATGGTGTAGTGGCCGCTGTTGTGCGGTCGCGGGGCGATCTCGTTGACGATGACTTTGCCGTCAGTGGCGACGAACATCTCAACGGCCATGGTGCCGACGTAGTCGAGGCCTTCGGCGACGGCTTTCCACAACTCGATGGCCTGTGCAATGATCTGCGGCTCTACGCGGGCGGGAGCGATGGTGACATCGAGGATGTGATGCGTGTGCTGGTTCTCGACGCAGCCGTGCGTGGCCATGCTGCCGTCGATTGCGCGTGCGCCGACGACGGAAACTTCGCAAACGAAGCTGACCCATTGCTCAACGACGGCGCGATGGCCGACGAAGCCGCTCCATGCCTCGGCGAGATTCGTTTCGGCGGTGACTTTGCACTGGCCTTTGCCGTCGTAGCCGAAGGCGGCGGTTTTGATGACGCAGGGGCGGCCGAGCTCGGCCACAGCGGCTTCGAGGCTGCTCAAGTCATCGACGACGCGAAAGGGGGCGCAGGCGATGCCTTGATCGCGGAGGAAGTTTTTCTCGCGTTCGCGATGCTGGGTGGTGATGAGGGCCTTGGAGCCGGGGCGCAGCGGTTTGACGGCCTCGACGGCCTGCAAGCACGCTGCGGGGATGTTTTCGAACTCGGCGGTGACGACATCGGCCTGCTGCAAAAAGCGGTTCAGGGCGGCGGTGTCGGCGTAGGCGGCGTTGATCTCGATGTCGGCAAACTGGCCGGCGGGGCAGCCCTGCGGCTCATCGGTGAAGATGGCGATGCGGTGGCCGGCGCGGCGTGCTTCGAGGGCGAGCATGCGCCCGAGCTGACCGCCGCCGAGGACTCCGATGGTCGAAGGAGGCGGCAAAATCATGCTTTCGGCTCGGCTTCGAGGTCCTTTTGGCTTTCGAGCACCTTCTGCGACTGCCGCTCGCGGAAGGTCTTCAATTTGGCGGCGAGGTCGGGATTCTCGTTCGCGAGCATGGAGACGGCAAAAAGGCCGGCATTGAGAGCGCCCGCATTGCCGATGGCAAAGGTGGCGACGGGGATGCCGCCGGGCATTTGCACGATGGAATAAAGGCTGTCCATGCCGCTGAGGGCGCGGCTTTGCACCGGGACGCCGAGGACGGGGATGGTGGTCATGCTGGCGGCCATGCCGGGCAGGTGTGCGGCCCCGCCGGCGCCGGCGATGATGCATTTCAGGCCGCGCTGAGAGGCGGTGGTGGCGTAATCGTAAAGAAGCTGCGGCGTGCGGTGTGCGCTGACGACTTTCTTTTCAAAGGGCACGCCAAAGTCCTGCAGCACCTGGGCGGCGTTTTGCATGGTGGGCCAGTCGGAACTGGAGCCCATGATGATGCCCACGAGGGGCGGGATGGCGGCGTCTTTGCTCATCGGGAAGGCTGGCAGGATGGCGGGCGGCGGCGCAGCGTCAAATCTTCGATTTGGCGGGAACGAAAAGCCGTGCCATGTGGGCGGCGCATGACTTTTCTCGACAAGCTGAATCAACGCATCGCCCAAACCGGCTCGAACCTCTGCGTGGGACTCGATGTGCGGGCTGAAAACGCGGAAGAATCGACGAAACGGTGGATTCTCGACGTGATCGAGCAGACCGCGCCGTTTGCGGCCGCTTTCAAGCCGAACTCGGCTTACTTCGAGGCGCTGGGCTGGCGCGGTGTGAAGATGCTGGAGGAGATTTTGCAGGAGATTCCAAAAGAGATCCCGGTGGTGCTGGATGTGAAGCGCGGGGACATCGGCGAGACGCAGGGCTATTACGCGAAGGCCTGCTTTGACGTGATGAACGTGGATGCGGTGACGCTGAACGCCTACATGGGCCGCGACACGCTGGAGCCGTTCCTCAAATACACGGACAAGGGGCTGTATCTGCTAGGCGTGACCTCGAACCCAGGCGCGAAGGACATCGAGCTGCAAAAAACCGGCGATCGTCAGGTCTATGAACTCGTGGCCGAGATGACCGCCGGGCATCCGCAGGCCGGTTTGGTGGTCGGTTTGACGAATGCCGCGCCGGATGTGCTGAATCACATCCCCGACGTGCCGCTGCTGATTCCGGGACTCGGCGCGCAAGGCGGCGATCTGGCGGCGCTGAAGGGCAGCGGAAGGAAAGCGCCGCTGCTGGTGAATGTGTCGCGCGGTGTGCTCTATCAGAAGGATGAGCAGACTTTCGCCACACGGGCAGAACGGTGGATGCGACAGATTCAGCAGGCGCTGGGCTGAGGTTTCATTTTTAAGAATGACGAAATCGAAACACGGAAGCTGCTTGCTTGAAGCGTATTCGAGAGGATGAATGGCATTGGTCAACTCAACCCTCTGACCGCCCCCATGGTCTTCGATCTCAGAGAGCACCTCAAAACCTCTTTTCAGCGACGTGTTTACCGTCTGATCGGCCCTGCTGTGGAAAATGCGCTGGGCCTGCGTGGCCTCAATGAGGTGTATCAGGAGTCAGCCCGGCTTTTCCGTGAGCATCCGCAGCACCCGAAGGTGTTCGCGTGGTTTGATTCGGTGGCGCATGCGCTCAAGCTGCAGGAGGATGTGGACCTGCCGCCGGAGTTTGAGTTTCCGAAGCAGGGGCCGCTGATCATCGTGGCAAACCACCCGTTTGGCATCATTGACCCCGTCATGCTCGCGCGCTGGGCGGCGCAGTTTCGGCCAGATTTGAAGGTGATGACGAACTCGCTGATGCTGGCGATGAAGGAGCTCGCGGATCATGTGATCCCAGTCGATCCCTTTGGCGGTGACGGAGCGGCGAAACGCAACATGGCTCCGATGAAGGAAGCACTGCGCCTGCTGCGTGGTGGCGGGACGTTGGTGATTTTTCCCGCAGGCGAGGTCGCCTCGTACAAGCCGGGGCGCGGCCTCAACGAGCCGCCCTGGAGCAATCACGTCGGCTCGCTGGTGCGGCGCACACAGGCGACGGTGCTGCCAGTTTACTTCCCCGGCTCAAACAGCGCCCTGTTTCATGCCGCCGGGCTGATCCACCCGCGCCTGCGCACCAGCCTGCTGCTGCGCGAGTTTTGCAACCGGGCAAACACGCCGGTGCCGATGCGCGTGGGGCATCCCATTCCGTATTCGCGGCTGAAGAAGTTCGAGGATGATGAATCCCTCACGCGCTACCTGCGCATTCACACTTTTGTGCTGCATCAGCGGGGCAAGGAAGAAGCGGTCAAGCTGACCGTCGAGGGCGAAACCGTCGCCAGCATTCCACCGTCTGAAATCCAGCACGAGCGCATGGTGGCGGAGATCGACGGCATCCGTGCGCGTGGCGGGCGCCTTGTGGGGCAGGGGGGGCTGTCCGTTTACCAGGCCCACTCGCACGAGATCCCCACGCTGCTGCCTGAGATCGGGCGTTTGCGCGAGATCACCTTCCGCGATGTGGGGGAAGGCACCGGTAATGACATCGACCTCGACAAATATGACCGCTATTACGAGCACCTGATCCTGTGGGATGAGGAAAAGGAGCAGGTCGCCGGTGCCTACCGGCTCGGACGCGCGGATGTGATCCTGCGTGAATATGGCCCGAAGGGGCTTTACACGAACACCTTGTTCCATTTTGAAAAGCCGTTTCTCGCCAACCTGGAGGCGGCGGTGGAGATGGGGCGCAGTTTCATCATCAAGTCCTATCAGCGCAGTCTGGCGTCCCTGCCACTGCTGTGGAAGGGCATCGCGCACTGGATCGCGCGCAACCCGCAGTACAAGAAGCTGTTTGGCCCCGTGAGCATCAGCAAGGACTACAGCAGCCTGTCGCGGAAGATGATCGTGGCGTTTTTGCAGGACAACCGCATGCATCCGCACCTCGCCAGCTTTGTAAAGCCGCGCAATCCGTTCCGCTACATGCGCACGCGTCGCATGATGCGCGAGTTCATCAGCGCCGACCTGGAGAATGTGGACGACTGTTCCGCGCTGATCTCCAGCCTGGAGACGGACGGCAAGGGCATCCCCACGCTGCTGAAGCATTACCTCAAGCTGAACGCGACGCTGCTGAGCTTCAACGTGGACAAGGACTTCTCCTCCGTGGTGGACGGCCTGATCATGGTCGATTTCACCGAGACGGACGCCCGTCTGCTGGCGAAGTACATGGGAGAGGAGAACTGCCGCGAGTACCTGGCCAAGCACAAAAAAGAGGCGGCCTGAAACCAGGCCGCCTCGTGATTGATCTGCCTTCCCAAGGCGCTTACTTGGCCACGCCGTTCGTGCTGAACTCGGGCTCGATGAGGCCGTAGTCGCCGTCCTTGCGGCGGAAGAGGATGGCGAGGCGGTGCGTGTGCTGGTTGTGGAAGAGGACGAAGGGCTTGTCGCTGATTTCCAGGTCCATGATGGCCTCGTCGGCAAACAACGGACGCAGCTTGTAGGACTCCTTGTGAACATAGGAAGGCTCGATGTGCTCCTCTTCGGTGTGCAGGACTTCCTGGTGGAAAACGTGCTCCTCAAGATGGCGGATGGAGCCGTCCTTGCGCGGGCGGTGGCTCCGAAGCAGGCGCGTCTTGTACTTGCGCATGCGGCGGGCGATCTTGGACGTGCTCTCGTCGATGGAGGCGTAGATGTCCTCGGTGACGGACTTCACTTCGATGACGATGTGGTCGGCGCAGAAAAGCACGATTTCGGCGATGTGCCGGTGGTGGTTCTGCACGTCGAGGATCACCTTGGCCTCAATGATACGCGGGTAGTCCAGATGCAGGCTCTCGATTTTCTTGTGCGCGTACTCGCGGATGGCATCGGTGACGTCCATGTGACGCGCGGTGACGATGATGGGAAGGTTGACGTTGTGTTTTTGCATGGTGGTTGTCCTATTTTCGGGGTTGGTTTGGGAATCACATGGTGAAGCCCTCGCCCAGGTAGAGGCGGCGGGCCTCATCATCGTTGACGAGGAAATCTTTGCTGCCGTGGCGGCGCACCTGTCCTTCAAAGATCAGGTAGGCGCGGTCCACGATGTTGAGGGTCTCACGCACGTTGTGGTCGGTGATGAGAATGGCCAGACCTGCACGGCGCAGCATGCGGATGATGTCCTGGATCTCGCTCACGGCGATGGGATCGACGCCGCTGAAAGGCTCGTCGAGCATGAGCAGCTTGGGCGAGGTGACGAGCGAGCGGGCGATAGTGAGACGACGCTTTTCACCACCGCTGAGGGTGATGGCGAGGTTTTCAGCGACGTGGTCGATGCCGAACTTTTCCATCAAAGACTGCGTCTGCTCCTCACGCTCCTTTTTGGAGTAGGGCTGGGTCTCCATGACGGCCATGATGTTTTCCCGCACGGTGAGGCGGCGGAAGATGGACTCCTCCTGCGGCAGGTAGCCCATGCCCAGCCTCGCGCGCATGAACATCGGCTGCTGGGTGACCTCTTTGCCATCAAACATGACTTTGCCGCCATTGGGCTGCACCAGACCGACGATCATGTAGAAGGTGGTCGTCTTGCCCGCGCCGTTTGGACCGAGGAGACCGACGATCTCGCCGGTTTTCACCTCGATATCGACGCCGTTCACGACGGCACGGCCATCATAGACTTTTTTGAGGCCTTCGGTGTGCAGGAGGGTGGTGCCATCAGGCGTGTCCACCTCATCCTGCCTCGTGGCAGATGCGGAGGAGGCGGGCACGGAATCATCCCAGCAGAACGAACTCTCCTGACTGGATGACTTGGTCGGTTTCTTTTTGCGTGCGGCCATGATTACTGCGGTGCGGGGGCCGTGCCAGCGCGGCTCTTCGGTGTGGCATCCTCCCCCTGGAGGATGATGGTCTGATGGCCGCCAGTGGTGGTGAGCATGCCTTTTTGGTCAATGACCATGACGCAGCCCGGTTCGGTGGCCTTATGGAGCTTGTTCCCGGCCTGCACCTGCGGCCAGTCCAGCAGGGTGCTGTTGCCGGTTTTGCCGTCGTAAATGAGATGTTTGCAGTGACCGATCTGCAGCTCGCCTTCAGCAGACATTTTTTCGATGAGGACCATCGGCCCGCGGGCGTCCGCTTTGTCGATATTACCGCCCTGAGCGCCGGATTTTTGGGTCGGCTGAGCGAGGATGTCCGAATCTTTGGCGGCGGGTGCCGCCGGGGCGGGTTTGGGCTTGGATTCACCGAGCACGCCGCCTTCCTGCTTGGCCATGTAAAGCTCCAGCTCCTCGCACTCGATGTACATCTGCGGATGCCGCGCGCGCACATCTCCCACATACATGCCGTAGCCACGGTTGGCGTCGAAGAAGGCGCTTTTGCGTGCGGTGATGACGATCTGGCCCTTGGAGGCCTGCGGAGCTTCATCCAGGTTCAGCGGCTGGAGAGGTTGCGGCTGGGGGCCGGCAGGCGGTGGCGGAGTTTCGACCACCCGCGTGCCTGGAGAAGGCTGCGCTGGCGTCGGTGCCGCAGAATTGCCTTGGATGACCGTTTGAGCGGCTTGCATCGCCTTGGCGCGCATTTCAGCCGTCTCAGGCGCGGTGAGCATTGCTTTGGTCTTGTCCTTCAAATCATCCGGGATGGCCTGAATGATCGTTTTGGCGGCATCCACGGCCTTGGCCTTTGTGCCTTCATCCACCTTCTTTTTGCGGAAATCGAGCAGCGGGCGCTGACCGCCTGGCCCCTGCGCCAGAAGACCTGCGCCGGTCGCGAGCAGGGCGATGCTGAGAATGAGCGGCGTTTTCATGTCATTTGGAAGGTTTGGGTGCCGGGGCGGGTCTTCCCTCGCCGCTGAGAGCGCTGGTGTCAAAGATGACCATGCGGATGTCTCCAGTCATGCGGCCCTGGTTTTTCGCGGTGTCGAAGACGAGATTGTCCCCTTCGATCTGAAAATCCGCGCGGCTCACCCGGCTGCGCTCCAGGCTGCGCAGCACGCCGCCGGTCATGTGATAAAAGGCCGTTTTGAGGTCCATGCGGAGGTTGTTGGCCGGATCAGCATTGAACATCTGCACCACCAGCCCCTCGGCATACAAGCGCTCATCATCCAGGCGTCGGATGACATCCGCCGTGATGAGCGAGGTGCGCTTGCCGCCCACGTCGAAGGAGGGGATCACCGCGCCTTTGCTCTCAGCCCCCAGCGGCACCATTTTCATGAAGGCGCTGACGCCGGAGTCCGCTGGAGCGGGCTGCTGCCCGGTGGCGAACATGACGAGGCCCGCCACCACGCCGAGCACGGTGGAAAACGCCAGGGCGCGTCGCCGCGTCGGCTCAAGCAATGTCACGAACGATGCCATGAATCTTCCGCAAGGTTTCCACCACGCCCGCGATCTCGGCGAGTGGTATTTGGTTGGGTCCGTCTGAAAAGGCCTTCGCCGGATCGGGGTGCGTTTCCATGAACACACCGTCACAGCCGGTTGCCACGGCGGCGCGGGCCAAAACGGGGGCCAGTTTGCCATCGCCACCCGTCGCGGTGCCGAGACCGCCGGGACGCTGCACACTGTGCGTGGCGTCCATCACCACACGGTAGCCGAGTTCACGCATCCAGTAGAGCGAGCGCATGTCGGCCACCAGGTTGTTGTAGCCAAAAGTCGTGCCGCGCTCGGTGAACATGAAGTTCTGGCAACCGACACTGATGAGCTTGTCCGCGATGTTTTTCACATCCCAGGGGGCGAGAAACTGGCCTTTCTTCACATTGACAGTACGTCCCGTCTCACCTGCGGCGACGATCAAATCGGTCTGACGGCAGAGAAAAGCCGGGATTTGCAGCAGGTCGATGTACTCGGCGGCCCGTTTCGCCTCCTCGGCGGTGTGAATGTCCGTCGTCACCGGCACGCCGAGCTTTGCGCCGATCTGCGCGAGCAGCTTGCAGCCCGCCTCGCATCCCAGACCGCGATACGACGAGATCGCGCTGCGGTTGGCCTTGTCATAAGACGCCTTAAAAATCCAGCGCCAGCCATGCATCTGCGCCATCGCGCCGAGCTTCTCGGCCACGCTCCAGATGAAGTCCTCGCTCTCGATCACGCACGGACCGAGAATCAACACCGGCTCCGTGCCATCCATCGACACCGACCCTATTTGCACCACCGGAAGAGAAAACGTCCCCATAAAACTCGAATTTTGATCCTTTGAGCCTGGCTCAGGATCGGTTTTCGAATCTCCAACCCCTGTGCGCGGCCCGCTGGTCCAAAGTGTAGCGGGAGGGGCGGGGAAGACAACGGGAGATTCTGGCGAAAGGCTCACCCATCCATGCGCCGGACTTCCAGCTCCACCTGGAGGGCGGAGGTGGCTCCGTGGGGGCCGTCGAAGTGGCCGGTGATGGGGGCGGCGTCCTGATAGTCGCGGCCGGTGGCGATCTTGATGTGCCGCTCGTCGGCGACGACGTTGTTGGTGGGATCGAGGCCGAACCAGCCTTTGCCGGGGATGTGGACCTCGCACCAGGCGTGGGAGGCCTGGGCGCCGCGCAGTTGGGATTGCGGGCCGTTGTAGAGATAACCGCTGACATAACGCGCCGGGATGCCGAGGGAGCGGCAGACACCGATCATGAGGTGCGCGAAGTCCTGGCAGACACCGCGCTTCGTGGCCAGAACCTCGTTCATGTGCGTGGAGACGCTGGTGCTGTTCGGCGCGTAGGTCCACTCGCGGAAAATGTGGCTCATCACGGCCTCGGCGACCTCAAAGACATCGTCGCGGCCATCGCGGCCATCGCGGCCATCGCGGATGTCGATGCCGAGCCGCCAGACCTCGGGGCTGACCTCCACATACTTGCTGCTGCCAAGAAAGGCCTGCACTATGTCGTCGAGGTCGGTTTTGAGGGTTTCAAAGCGGACGCCGAGCGGTTTGCCAGCCTGATAGGGGCTGGTGGTGTTGATGGTCGATTGTGACTCGATGGTGAGGCTGGTGTGCGACTCCGGCACCTCGAAGAAATGCACATAGTTGAACCAGTTGTCCCGGAAGTGCTGAAGCCGCGCGGGCGGATGGATTTTCAACAGGAAGAACTCCAGGCGCGACTTGTCATCGGTGGCGGGGCGAAGACGCAGCTCGTTGTAGCTGTCGCGCACGGGCGCACGGTAAACGTATCGCGTGCGGTGGAAGACTCGGAAGCGCATGGCGGGCGGCGGTGGTCGGAAGGATCACTGCTGCTGCTGTTGCTGGATTTGCATGTTTTCGTCCACCGCCTTGTGCCACGCGCCCAAGGGGAGCGCTGGCGCGGCCGTGGCGTCGTCGCTCTCCTGCGCGGTGTCACGATAGATGACAAAGGTCTGGTAGAACGAGGCGCCGATGTCATTGAGCTTGGACTGCAGACGGTCGATGAACTCGTGCAGGCCTTCTTTGAGCACCTCTTCCATCGTGATGTAGGCGATGTCGGCGCGCAGGCGGCCCAGCAGACGGACGGGCGCTTTCATGTCCTCGAGACGACCGTTGCCACAGAGGGCGATGAGTGCGGTGTGCATGGCCTCGATGCACCATGCGAAGGAACGCGGGAAGGTGTCGTTAAGCAGGAGGTACTCGACGATATCGACGGGGTTGAGCTTGTTGCTGCTGTAGGCCTGGAAGGCATGCCAGGCAGAGCTGGAGCGCAGCAGCGCGGCCCAGCGCAGCGGACGTGCCAGCGGATTGGGCGGCATGTCGAGAGAAATGGCGGAGCAGGTGTCGATGAGGCGCGTGGTCTTGTCCGCGCGTTCGAGACAGAGGCCCAAGCGCAGGAAATGCCAGCTCTCGTCACGCGGCGTGGTGGAGGCGGCGATGCCCTGGAACTGGTACGAGGCGACGAGCACCTTCTCATAAAACGAGGCGCGTTGATTTTGGTGCAATGCGGCGGCCTCAGGCGACTCCAGGAAGAGACGCAGGCCGTTGATGCACTCCCACAGCTCGTCGGAGATCTGGTCACGCACGGTTCGGGCGTTTTCACGCGCAGTGCGGACGCAGTTGAGGATGGAGTTGGGATTGTCGGCGCGGAGCGCGAGGAAATCAGCCACCAGCTCGCCTTCGATGGTGGGGTAGGTTTTGTCGTAGCGCTCCTCGTCGCCCGTGGTCATCAGAATCGGCCCCCAGAACTGCGATTCGTCCGCGGCCTCCTCACCGGCGTCCAGCAGGAGATCCTGCGTGGAGAGCAGCAAGCGGGAGAGGTTTTCAGCGCGCTCCATGTAGCGCGCCATCCAATAAATGCTGTCGGCGACGCGGCTTAACATAAAAAGAGGGCTGTGATGGTTGAGGGGGCGGGCAAATGACGAATGACGAATGACGAATGACGAAATATTGAGGAATCTCGAATGTCGAATCGAGGGCTTCGGGAGTCAGGGGACTTGCAAGAGGTCATTCGGGCTTCGTGGTTCGGATTTGATTCATCATTCCTCATTCTGGTTTCGTCATTCCCTGCTTAGCAGGGATCATTCGTCATCCCACAGCACCCAGGTGTCCTTGCTGCCTCCGCCTTGGCTGGAATTGACGACGAGGGAGCCTTTTTTGAGCGCCACGCGGGTCAGTCCGCCGGGGACGACGTGAATGCGGTCGCCGTAGAGCACATAGGGCCGCAGGTCGATGTGGCGTCCTTCAAAGTGATCGCCCTGGAACACGGGATGGCGCGAGAGCTGCAGCACGGGTTGGGCGATGTAGTTGCGCGGATTGGCGCGGATGCGCTCGCCGAACTTCTCCTGCTCCTCCTTGGTGGAATGCGGTCCCATGAGCATGCCGTAGCCGCCGGACTCGTTCACGGCTTTCACGACGAGGTTCGGCAGGTTGGCGAGGATGTACTCGCACTCCTTGGGATCGACACCGAGGTAGGTGGGCACGTTCGGCAGGATGGGATCCTGATCGAGGTAGTATTTGATCATCTTCGGCACGAGGGCGTAAACGGCCTTGTCATCCGCCACGCCGGTGCCGATGGAATTTGCCAGCGCCACATGGCCGCTTTGGTAGGCCTTCACGAGGCCGGGGACGCCGAGCAGCGAGTCTTTGCGGAACACGAGCGGATCAAGGAAGTCGTCGTCAATACGGCGGTAGATCACATGCACTTGCTTGAGGCCCTTGGTGGTGCGCATGAAGATGCGGTCGTTCTTTAGAACGAGATCGCGGCCTTCGACAATGGGCACGCCCATCTGCTTCGCCAGATAGCAGTGCTCAAAGTAGGCGCTGTTAAAGACACCGGGCGTGAGCACGACGATGTTCGGGTCGATGACGCTCGGCGGGGCGAGGTGGGCCAAAGTTTCGCGCAGCATCGAGCCGTAGGCATCCACAGGGCGCACCGGCAGGCTTTGCAGCAGGCCGGGGAAGGTGCGTTTCATCGCGTTGCGGTTCTCCAGCATGTAGGAGGCGCCGGAGGGGCAGCGGCCATTGTCCTCCAGCACATAATAGTCGCCTTTGCCATCACGCACGAGGTCGGTGCCGCAGATGTGGATGTAGATGCCATGCGGCACTTTGACCCCCATGAACTCTGGCCGGAAGTGCGAGGCGGATTCGACCAGCTCACGCGGAACGATGCCGTCGTTGATGATCTTCTGGCCGTGATAGACGTCGTCCAAGAACAGATTCAGCGCCGTGATGCGCTGGATCAGGCCGGACTCGACGCGCTCCCATTCTTTGTGGGGAATGATGCGTGGCATCAGGTCAAAGGGGAAAATGCGCTCCGTGCCCTGGTCATCGCCATAGACCGTGAAGGTCACCCCTTGCCGAAGGAAAACGGCGTCGGCGGTGCGCTGTCGCGCGGCGTATTCCGCAGGCGTGAGCGTGCCGATGCTGCCCATGATTCCAGCGTAATGCTCCCGGGCGGCCTCCGGGCTGGAAAACATCTCATCAAAAAAGCTACCTGGTTGGTAGTCGTTAAACAGGGACGACATGGCGATATGTAATAGCAAGGCTTGTGCCAGAGTTTGGGCGGCATTGCAATCAGCTTCCACTTCTGCGGCTGCCCAAGGCTTGTTTGAGGGCTTGATTCACCTCGTGAGTTTCGCCTAGTCTGCGTTCGAATGAAAAAAATCCTTCCCTTCGCCTTTTTCACCGCCGCCGTCCTCGCGCAGGCACAGACGCCCCAGTTTAAAGAGCAGTTGATCGACGCCGAGGTCGGCATCGGCTATGGACTGGCCGTGGCGGATGTGAATGGTGACCGGCGGACGGACATCCTGCTCGCCGACAGCAACGAGATCGTCTGGTATGAGAATCCAACGTGGAAGAAACACATCATCGCGGAAAAACTGACGGAAAAGGATCATGTGTGCATCGCGGCGCGTGACATTGATGGCGATGGCAAGTGCGAGATCGCCGTGGGCGCGGGATGGAACCCGGGCGACACTACCGGAAGCGGCGCGGTGTTTTATTTGATCCCGCCGGCCGACCGCACGCAGAAGTGGGAGCCGGTGAAGCTGGCGCATGAGCCGACGACGCACCGCATGAAGTGGGTGCGCAACCGCGCAGGCCGTTATGATCTCGTGGTGGTGCCGCTGCATGGCCGAGGCAACGACAAGAATGGCGAAGGAGCCGGTGCGCGCACGCTGGCCTACCATATGCCGGAAGATCCGCGCAAAGAATGGAACGCCACGCTGGTGCAGGGCACGATGCACAAGACACACAACCTCGACATCATTCCGGCACCTGGCACCGAAGCGGAAAGCCTGCTGATCTGCGGCCGTGAGGGCGTCGTCCGCCTTGATCAAACTGACAGCGGCTGGAAAGAGCAGTGGATCGCGCAGCATCCGAAGGACTCCACCGAGCTGCTGGGAGCGGGCGAGGTGCGCTACGGAGCCTTTTCCGGCGGTCAGCCCTATGTGACGACGATCGAGCCGATGCACGGCAACCAGCTCGTGATTTACACACCGCCGTCCGATGGTCCGAAAAACGGCCCCTGGCAGCGCCGGGTGCTCACGAGCGATCTCGTCGATGGTCACGCCATCGCCACGCACGATTTGCTCGGCTTAAACAACCGCCAGATCGTCGTCGGCTGGCGTGCGCAGCAGAAGATCGGCAAGGTGGGAGTAAAGCTATTCTGGACAACGAAGGAGGACGGCAACGGCTGGCAGAACGCCTTCATCGACGACGGTGGCATGGCATGTGAGGATGCCGTTTGCGCGGATTTGGATGGAGATCACGCCCTGGAGATCATTGGCGCGGGTCGTCGTAGCAAGAACCTCAAGATTTACTGGAATCAACGAAACCAGTGAAAATAAAATCCATCCACTGGCTCTAGCTGCTGGGTTGCACAGGCGTGGATTGTGCTTCTTAAATCCATGCCCTCATGAAAATCCTGCGTTTCGCCATCCTTGCTCTTGGAGCGCTTGTTTTAAGCCAATGCACGCTGCCGGACATGACGCTGCTTTCCTCCCGCCGTGAGATGGTGCGTCGTCCTTTACTGGTGCTGCCTGCCCTTGCCTCCCAGTCCCCGCTCTATGTCTGGCATGGCAGCGGCGCTCCCGGCCCGCTGAGTGTGAACATCGACCTCAGCGAGCAGAAGGCCTATCTTTTCAAAGGCGGCCAGAATGTCGGCTGGACCTATGTGGCCTCCGGTCGCAGCGGCTTTGCCTCGCCCACGGGCACCTTCCGCATCACGGAAAAGATCGTGGACAAACGCTCCAACCGCTACGGCATGATCGTGGACCGCAACGGGGACGTGGTAAACAGCAACGCGACCGCTGGCGTCTCGCGCATTCCTCCAGGCGGTCGTTTCGTCGGGGCCAAAATGCCTTACTGGATGCGCATCACCGGCTACGGCGTGGGCATGCATGCGGGCGCGATCCCACGTCCTGGTTCACCCGCGTCCCACGGCTGCATCCGCCTGCCGCGTGACATGGCGGAAACGATCTACCAGCATGCCGATGTCGGCACGCGGGTGACGATCATGCGTTGAGGATGAGGTTCGCAGTGGTTGACGGTTGTTTACGGTCGTTGACCGTTGTTTGAGCCGAATCCTGAGCGCCGCGACATGCCCTGACGGCGGTTTGGCAAAACCACAGTCAACCATCGTCAACAACGGTCAACCACCGTCAACTTCCCCGCATAGCCCCCGCCAGAATCTCCTCAAACCGCCGCATCCAGGCCTGCGGATCTGCTTCTCGCAGCAGCCATTGGCGGCCGACGCGGCCAATGGCCTGACGCGCGGTCGCGGGAATCGCCTCCATCTCCAGCACATCGTTCACGAGGCCGCCCACGTCCCCTGGCTCATGCTGAAGACCGGTGACGCCATGCTGCACGATTTCGGTCAATCCGCCGGACTTGGCCGCGAGCACCGGTTTGCCATAATCATACGCCTCATACACCACGAGGCCGAGCGGCTCCCACCAGGTGGAGGGCACGATTACCGCTCGGCAGCGCCGCAGCGCCTCTCGCTTCGTCTCACCGCCGGTCTGGCCGAGAAAGCCGATGTACGGGTTGGTGCGCATGCGAAGCTGCACCGCCTGCTCCAGCGGCCCCTCGCCCGCGATGTGCAGCAGCGGGGTGCGGTCGCCCAGCTTCCCGCGCAGCACGTCCCACGCGTCCAGCAGGGTGGTGATGCCCTTTGTTTCAGCCAATCGTCCGAGAAACAAATAGTAGCCCGCGTCCTCCGTCTCCGGTGCGCGCGGCATCGCATGCCAGGCGTGCCGCAGCGTGTGAATGCGTGACGCGGGCAGCGCCCCGGCGTCCACGATTTTTTGCCGCATGAAGTCCGACACCGCGATCCACGCCTTCACGCTTTGCAACCACCCGCTGCGATGCAGCATCTTCAACATCAGGGCAAACAAGGCGCTCTTCACCACCGAGTCTTGCCACGCCCCGGCCAAAATCTCACGCCAGTAACCGCCGTACAGCGCGTCCGGCAGCAGGCGGCCCTTCACCTGCAACGTGCCGCCCACAGAAAACGGCCGGTAGTTGTGAAGAAACTGGACGACCGGCAGGCCGCGTTGCATCGCCGCATGATACAGCGATGCCGAGCCGACCGGATGAATGTTGTGAAACACCGCCGCCTGGGCACCGCTCGCATCCAGCGCCGTCTCAAACCGCCCGCGTGCCTCGCGATTGTAAAACAGCCGCACCGCCTGCTGAAACTTCGACGGAGCATCCTCGCCGGTCCATTCCGCGCTTTCAAAGCCGCACCAGGTCATCGGATGCACAGCGCCGAGATCTTCGTGGATCTGCCCGACGATCATTTCCTCGCCGCCACGAAAGAGGTAGCGGTTAAACACATGCAGCAGGGCGCAGGGTGAATGCGTGGGGGTGGTGACCATCGGGAAAGGCAGGCGGACGCATAACAGACGCCGTCATCGGCGGTTTGCCAAGCAGAACACGGGCCACGCCGCATGTCGGGCTTCATCGCAGAGCGTTCTTGCCTAAATTCACGCGGCGTGATATTCCCGTGCGGTTATGAGGATTTTCACCCGCCGCGTCTTCGTCGCTTTGCTTGCCCTTGTGGCGGGCGCGCCTGCGCAGGAGGCCGCGATGCGTCCGTGGAAGGACACGCAAGGCCGCATCATCCGGGCCGCTTTCGTCAGCGCCACGCCGGAAAACGTCACCCTGCGCATGGTGGACGGCAAGGAGCATCAAATCGCCCTCACGCGCCTCAGCGCCGAAGACCAGGCCTTTGCGAAAAGCCAGGCCGCGTCTCCACCGCCCGCGCCCTCGGCTGCCACACCCCCCGCGTCTGTGAGCAGTCGTTTGCCGCTCGAAAAACGCGTCTGGCCGCAGAATGTCATCGTGCCCTCCGGCTCCATCGAAATCCAGCCGGTGGAGGAGTCCGCACCAGCTCGCAAGTTTGTGTACCGCTCCGAGGCCTTCGAGTTCACCTCCCAGGCCAAGCTGGCCGGCAGCGTGATGAAGGAAGTCGCCCGCACCTTTGAATCCACGCGGAAACTCGTCACCGACCTGCCCTGGGGCGTCGTCTGCCGTCCGCCGGAAGGTCTGGAGCGCTACCAAGCCGCGCTGTATGAGACGCGGAACGATTACATCGCCGCTGGCGGCCCGCCGAACTCCGGCGGCGTGTACATGACCGGAGACAAAATCTTCAAGGTCCCCTTCCCCAGCATCGGCCTCGAAATGCGCGGCAAAACCTGGTTCAAAAACGACAGCTACGACGGCGGCACGCTCATTCACGAGATCACGCATCAGTTGATGCATGATTACCTGCCCTTCCTGCCGGTCTGGGTCATTGAGGGCACCGCCGAGTACACCGAGATGATCCCCTACAACGCCGGAACCTTCCGCGCCGACTCCCACAAGTCCGGCCTGCGAGATCACATCCAGGAGATGCAAAAGCGCGGCTACACGCCCGACATCGGCAATCTGGAGGCCCACATGACCATGAACCGCGGCCAGTGGTCCGGCATCGCCGAATCCTCCAACCGCGCCATGGGCGAGCTCTACTTCCGCTCCGCGCTCATCGTCTATTTCTTCTGCCACCTCGACGGTCAGAACACCTCGAAAAAACTGCCGCAAGGCCTCCGCTTCATGAAGTTCCTCGACGCCGTGCATGCCGAGACCGAGGCGCTGCGCATCTTTTTCAAAGACCCCCGCGTCAAACGCGGCACAGACGGCAGCTTCACCTACCCCACCAGCTTTCCACCGCCGGACATGAAGCCCGAGACCGGCCCCTTCAAGCACCTGAAACTCCTTCTCGACGACCGCAGCTACTCGCAGATCGCGCAGGAGATCGTCGAAGGCTACAAGGGCATCGGCCTCAAGGTCTCGGCAAACTGAGCGCCGCCACTTCAGCATCCACCTTCGCCTCGTCCAGACCGCCGTTCACCAGCATTACCTCAAAGCGGCCAAAGTCCTTCATCAGCACGCACACCGCGTAGGCGCGTGATTCCACCGTCGGAGAGCGCAGCGCATCCTGAAACAGCGGACGCACGCAATCCTCCGTCTGGTCCAGCAGCAGTGCCGCATACGCGTCCTTGACCTCCCACGGCAGCTCCGCCCGCCACTCGCTGGCGATTTGACGCACGATCTCGTCATTCAACACATCCCGCAGCCCCTCGATGGCCTCGAAATCCTGCTCCGCCAGCGCCGTGCGAATGGTTTCCATCACACCCGGTTCCGTGCTTGGTTCGCGCCTGCTTGGCACGACCGGCGCCGTAATGGCTTCGGAGGACGGCCGGCGCGCCAAAATCTCCTCTGGCGTGAAAATCCGCCCGCTCATCCGCTCCTCCAGGGCCAGCCGGCCCAGCCATTCGCAACCACAGGCCCGCAAATGCGCCTCCATGTGGGATTCCGTGGCCTGTTGCAGCGTGAAACCCGCCCCGGTCGATTGCGATCCCCAGCGTTCCCCCAGCGAGAGCGGCGTCGCCGGATGATCCAGGTGCAGATGCACATCCAGCAACGTGTTTTTGGCATGATCCTGCGGCCAATGGCCGAATCCAAGCGCGATGGTCGTGGCGGGCATGATGTTTCCGGCTTTTCCCGCCAAATCGGCCTCAATGCAAGCTTCAGGGACGCCCGATTTCACCGCAAAGAGGCAGAGAGGCAGAGTGGCAAAGAACCAGAATTCAAAAGCTCTACACCTCCGCCTCTCCGCCCCTCTGCGGCGAAAACAAGCCATCTGCCGCCCCATTTCTCACCAAATCCACCCCCGCATTTGACGCCCCCCGCAGACCGTGCAAGATGCCGCGCTTTCCGGCCAGTAGCACAGGCATCCTGCCTGTCACCGGTGTCCCGGGCATCCTGCCCGGTTCGTGAAAGCGCCCAAATCATACGCTTTCCCTTCAAACTCCGACATTCGTCATTCCGAATTCGACATTCGTCATTTTTTTATCATGCCCAAAGACACCACCATCAAGACCATCCTCGTCATCGGTTCCGGCCCCATCGTCATCGGCCAGGGCTGTGAGTTCGACTACTCCGGCGTCCAGGCCTGCAAGGCTCTGCGTGAGGAAGGCTACCAGGTGGTGCTCATCAATTCCAATCCGGCCACGATCATGACGGACCCGGAGTTCGC